>Ga0193716_1000088_pt1 | contig 54514 bp, 41 predicted proteins | sample U2c1metaG_FD_145901 | JGI IMG/M metagenome (GOLD analysis project Ga0193716, IMG submission 145901) | Soil microbial communities from a riparian zone of the East river system, Colorado, United States - U2c1 | ecosystem: Environmental > Terrestrial > Soil > Riparian zone | place: USA: East River...
AAGCTTTAGGCCTTTTTCCGGTGGAGAGTTTTCATCTTCGCTGACAAAGCTGAATAGAGTGAGGTCACTTTTTTTGGACAGCTTCTGCTTTAAATCTGAAAGCTTCTCCTGTTGATTTTGGTCCTCGACATCTGAAGAATTTCGGTCAAAGAAGATGGAATCTGGATCATTGGCATTGGAGACCCCTTGAATTTCGAGGTCATGATCCTTGCTGCAACGCTGCAAGCTCAGGCCTGAACGCAAGCGAGGCATCGCATTTTGTCTAAGATTTGCCAGGCCACTCGTGCTCCCCGTCCAGAGCGCGGCCACTGCGTTCAACGAAGCGCTGTCCGCATCTTGCTCGAGAGGGCCGTTGTTGTTCGAATTTTTTGTCAGTGGAGCGGAGGCTTGCCCCCCGCCTTGCTGGACAACGTGGGCAAGCTCATGCGCGATGAGCACGTCGCCAACGGGCGTCCCCGGGCGATATTCTCCGGTGCCGAATGCGACATCTTGACCAATGGTGAAGGCTTTGGCATTCAGGTCCGCGGAAAGCGCAGCCGACTGCGAATCCGTATGAACGCGGACACGAGAAAAGTCGTAGGAGAAAGCGGAAGACATCTGCGATTGCACCCGCGAATCGAGCGCCTGGCCGGAGCCGAGCTGCGATTTGACCGTGTGCGCGTCTGGGGCGACTGGTTTCACAGCGCCGCTTTCCTTGCGCTGCACGGAGTTGGAACCATGGTCCTCTTTTTTCTCGCCAGAAGAATCTTCGCGCTTTTTACCCGAGCCTCCCAGGAAACCAAGTATCGAACTGCCCACACTGGAGGATGCAAAGCTCATTACGGCGCCTAGAAATCCGCCAGGGGAGGCGCCGGGGAGAAACTGGCTCGCGAGTTCGTCTGGAACGCCGGTGAGTTTTCCGGTTTTGGCCCAATTGAGTACCGCGCGTTCCACGCGAGTGTTGAGGATGGAAATGTATTCGCGCGCCGTTCGTGCACGCGCCGCCTCGGGAGCGTATTTGGTCAACGCACGTTCGATATGGATGCTGTCTTTGTCCGAATAAAAAGCGAGCCACTTCTCGATGTACGGGCACGCTTTGGTCGAATGCTTGACGGAGGCAAGAGCTGCATCAGCCGTTGTGCAGACCGCGCTTCTCATCAATTTGAGAAATTCCGATTTGCGCATCTGGCCGTGTTCGATGGTTTTGGCGTTGTCTTCCACGATCAGTTGGGACGGCCGGGAAAGTCCGCGATGTGATGGCTTGGCCCCCGTCTCATCAGTGCGCGGAAGGAAAGGATCGCTGGCCGCGCGGTGAATGGCGAGCGGGGATACAGCCTTGCGATGGATCCCTTTCATCTCTTCGTCTTCGCACTTGGCGCAGGAAGCGCCGCCAGAACAAGAGCACTTTCGCTGGAGTGTTGGAGTCTGCTGGGAGTGCACCATGTGATTCGCAACGCGGTCGGCTTCAAGTTCATCGACGTCGCCGGGCTGGCTGATGCGCAGCTTCGCTTGAATGGCGCCAGACTCGAGCAATTGCTGCATAGCCTGATTGCCTACGTTGCGTTGGAGTTGGAAAAAAGCCGTGAGCTGGGGCGCCTCAAAAGAAGACGAGCTGCGGGCGTGAGCAAGAGTTGAGCTTGCCTTCGCGACCTGATTTGCTGCACTCGGTGCTGCTGCTTTGCTGGACATCTTCCCGCTCGTGTTTGCCTGACAACTATTCCTGGTGCTCCAAGGTGCTCAATTGGACGTGGCCATCTCCTGCTGAACTGAATCTAGGGCAGCGTGTGACCACGCCCTTTCAAAATCCAACGAGCGACGGCGACGATGGTCGCGCGGAGCGTGTCAATGAGGCGAGCCCGAATGCCCTTGGCCTTCTCTACGGCAGCGCCCTGGTCCTTCTTTGCCTGCCGAGTACTTGTGTCTTGGGGGATTGCCCCGCCGCCAGGGGTGTGAATGTGAAACGAAGCCGGCGTGACCGAGAGCTTGGACTCCTGGATTAGCCTTAGCATGCGGAACGAAACTTCGTTGGAGAGAAAGGAACCACCGGGTCCACTGCTAACGAGCGCTTTGAATTTGCCCTTTCCCGCACGAAAAACAATATGAATTCCATCCGGATCGCGGGACATCGTCTGAATGATTTGCTGGAGCGCCGACTCCTTCGAAATGGTAACGGAGTTGGCGAATGGAGTTGGCAGCTGCAAGGCTTCGGCTGCGGCTCTGGCTGACGGAATATCACTGAATTGAAAGACCACGCCCTCACCGATGGAAGGTTCTGCAATCTCGGGCGCTTTTCCCTTGGCTGGCGTAGCAGAGTCTGCCGCTATCTGCTTTACCGGAGCAGTTGACTCGATGAGTGCCGGCCCGATCTTGCCCGAAGGGGCCGCGGGGACTGCCTCCAGTTTGTCCTTGAAATGGACGCCAACTGCATACCGTTCGAAACGGACCGGGGCATTGGGGGAAAGATTTGGGTCGAGGCTCACGGTTAGAGCAGCATCCAATTTTTTCTGATCGAGCAAAGGTTTTGCGATTTTCTCGACAATGCCTTTCTGGAAATCCACAAAGCTGACGGGAAGGACAACGCTTTCCACGGCAGCAACTGCCTTTTTACCCTTGTCGATCGCGATTGGGATGCGAGCGTTGTCCAGAGCTAGTGCCGCCGCACCGGACGGATTCCATTCTCCGGGCTGGGGAGCGGCGAGACTTCCGGATGGGTCGAATGGATCGAAGCCCGTGACCAGTAAATTGACGGTTTCTGTTTTTGTCGGAACATTTTTGGAGAATTCCGTGTCCGTCGCTCCCCGGGCTGCGAACGCAAAAGCCTCGTCAATCCACCCGAGAGCTGTCATTAGTTTTGTGGTGATGTCATCTTGCGGTGTATTCCCCTGAGGCGTGAAGAAAAGCCGGCTGCTCTGGATGGAATGCAGAAGCGCGCGCAATTTCTCCATCATCTGGAAATGAGATTGGTCCGCTAAATCGGCGGCGCCGCGCGCCAGCTCCCACACGCGCTGGCCAGCGCTTGTTCCTACCTTTCGTGCTTCCTCTTCGGTAATGTCCTGGCCGCCTTCCAGGAAGGCGCGCGCTTCCAGAAGCATCGCCTCAAAAACGCCGGTCATTGTAGCGAGCGTGGCGCTGGAAAAAGAGGCTACCCAGTCCGATAGTTTTCTTTTGGCGCTCCCTTTTTGTTTAGCCGGCCGGGGCGCAGCTTTCGGAGGACCGGCCACGACGATGGTTGTGGAGTCGGCCTTGTCCCAGGTCCAAAACGTTCGCAAAGGACCGCCCTTTTTCGTTGGCGGGTAGGTCACGTCTTTCAGGGAGTCGCCGGAGAGCGTGTCCGTTTCAATGCGGCGACCCGGAGCGTCCCCTAATTCCTTCTTAGTCGGCAAAGGAGCTTTTCCTGATTTGAGCTTGTCCAATATTTCTACTTTCTCTTCTTCAAAAATTGGCTGATTGCCATAGATGGTGCCAATGCTCAGGATCTTGCCGGAGGCGTCTCTCTGGACCGAAGTGATGGTGTGGGTATGGCCACCGGTGCGGCCATTGTCGATTCCTTTTTCGTGGTGTTCCCAAACCAAGATGTCACCTGGGTGAAGCAGAGGCTGAAGCTCCGCGAAAGTTCGAAGAGGAGCGCCACCGGCGTCCGAATAAGGATTGACCATGGCTGCCACGTTTCCGGTAAAAACTTCTCCAATTACTCCGAGAATGCGATCGCTGGCGACGCTACCTGCGACATCGCCAATGGTCCACTTGCCAAATTTCTCCGTCCGACGGTGAGCGGAGAGCCAAACGTGGCGAAGAATCACGGCAATATCTGCGCAATCGGAAGGAAGTTGATACGCGGTAGCCCTGAGATTCTCCGGGAGACAATTTTTCACCCAGTCGTCGGTCGGATGATCAATGAATTTTTCACCCGGTCGGAGCGAAGTAGTTGGGGGCGGAGGTGCGCCTTTTGAGGAAGGCTTGGACTCATACCTGTCTGCGCCGCCGCCTCCGAGAATGTCGAATACGTTCGGGGGTTGATCACTGGGAACGGGTGAGGCACGGCCCTTGAAGGATTTCAAACGATTGAAATTTAGCAACCATTCTTCGTAGGAAGGACAATTCTCCGGCCACTTGTAGGAGCATTGTCCCGGAACAACGTGGGGAGGAGTGTTTGTCGTTTCGCAAACTGCGGCGTTGAACGAATTCGCAGCGGGCGCGCGGTGCAACTTTGTTTCGCTCCTCTGCAGAACCGCGGGCTCCATATTCATGGCAGAGGAGGACCGGCTGCTGGGTGATGCGCTGTTTTGCTGGACTACGTGCGTGAGTTCGTGTGCCAGTAATTGCTTGCCGGCCTGCGTTTGAGGCGAATATTCGCCATTGTTGAAGACAACATTCTTCCCGAGCGTGTACGCGCGCGCGTTGACGGAACTTGCGGATTGCGCGGCCCTCGCATCCTCGTGGATTTTTACATCCGAGAAGTCGAGGCCGAAACGCGTTTCCATAAACTGACGCGTGGTGGAATCCATCTGGCGTCCGGTTCCGAGATTCCTTGCTGGAGAATCGCCACTTGCCGAGACGGCCGTGGAGAAACGCGACTCTTTGCGATGAATGCCCTTCAGCTGTTCGTCCTTACACGTGGCGCAGGAAGTGCTGCCCGAACAAGAGCATTTGCGGTGGAGTGTTGGCGTTTGCGCGGAGTTAACAATGTGATTCGCAACGCGGTCGGCTTCGAGTTCGTCGGCGTCCCCGGGCTGGCTGATGCGCAGCTTCGCTTGAATGGCGCCTGATTCGAGCAATTGTTGCATGGCTTGATTTCCCAAATTGCGCTGGAGCTGCGCGAACGGGGAGAATTGAGCAAGACCGGCGCTCGACGCAGCGAGGGCGCGCGTGGACTTGGGCGCAGCGGTCGCGACCAGATTTTCTGCGTTGCTCGAAGTGTCCTTGCTTGTCATCGTCTCGCTCGGGTACTTTGCAGCCTCTCAGCTCAAGATCATGGGAATGGAGCGGTCGTAGTTTCGGAGTCCACGCCCCAGTAGTGCACAACCGCGTTGCGGGTACGCTTTCCTTGCTTACCGCCAGATCGTTGAATAGCGTGAAATCGAAAACCCCAGCGGCAGCGTTTGATTACGTTCTTTCCATCGGAAGCGGTTGTTGTGAAAACAAGATCCTCAACAAGCTCCCAATCGGACGTTTCCATATCGAAGCCTTTTTGTTCTGCCTTGGTTCTTGCTTCCGATCCGGGAAGTCCGCTGAGGCCATAAAGATGACCGTCAGTGGCAATCTTGTGCTTTCCGTCATCCGTCAGTTCATCGCCGGCTCTTTCCCAGTCATGCAGGAATTTTCCCGTCTCTGTCCCTCCAACACGGCCTGAGTTGGACCAAATTAGAGTTGCTTCGCCTACCTCGTGTTGCTTCACCGAAGTTGTCGCCATTGGAACGAGAAGTGTTGCGCCAGTCTGTGTCATCAAGCTATCGATCGCTTTGCGATTGAATGTTCCTGAAAGATCTCTGCTTTTGCGAATCTCGATGGTGATCGGCGAAGCCTTGCAAAAATCTCCTCCACTCGGCGTTGCAGCTTCGTCCGCAAACGCGGGACCCGCTGGACTTTTTGCGGAAGCGGCGCCATGGCCGCACGAGCATCGTTGAAGCCGAAGGCCAGAACGCAGGCGAGGCATAGCGTTTTGTTTGAGATTAGCGAGGCTTTGCGCTCCATTCGCCCACGTAGTGGCTACAGCACCGACCGCCGCGGTGTCGGCGTCTTCTTCGAGTTGGCTGGAATTACCGTGGCTCTTTGTGAGAGGAGCGGAGGCCTGGCCGCCGCCTTGCTGCACCACGTGAGCGAGCTCGTGCGCGATGAGCGCATCACCGACAGGAGTACCGGGCTGGTATTCGCCTGAGCCAAAGGCAACATCTTTGCCGATTGTGAAGGCGCGCGCGCTGAGTTGAGAGGAAAGGGAAGCGGCTCCGGAATCGGTGTGAACACGAACAGGCGAAAAGTCGTAACCGAACGCCGAAGACATTTGTGATTGAACGCGCGAATCAAGCGGATGTCCAGCACTAAGTTGAGTGCGTACGGAGGCTGCGTCGTGCGTGCCCGCATGCGAAGATTCTTTCGCTTTGCGGTGAACACTGCTGGAAGAGCCGCCTCCGAGGAAACCGAGAATTGAGCCGCCAACTTTCGACGATGCGAAGCTCTGCAGTGCACCGAAGAATCCGCCGCTGGATCCGCCACCGCCGCCAGAAAATTGCTTTGCGAGTTCCTCAGGAACGCCGCTGATTTGTCCAGTCTTGGCCCATGTGAATACCGCGCGCTCCACCCGGTTGCTGATAATGGGAATGTATTCGCGCGCGGAATGTGCGCGTGCAGCTTCCGGAGCGTACTTGAGCAGCGTGCCTTCAAGAGTATGGCTGCTCCGTTCCGCGTATGGTTCCAGCCATTGCTCGATGAATGGGGAGCTCTTCATTTTCTTCTGAGAAGCGGCCAGCGCGGCATCGGCTGTGATGGATACGGAGCTTTTGAGAAGCTTGAGAAATTCGGATTTCTTCATCTGGCCGTGTTCGAGCTTTGCAGCATCGTCTTCCACAATGAGGTACGTTGGCCGAGCAAGGTGATGAGGCTGACTGTGAGAATCGGAAGTGGCTTTTTCAGGTGCAGCGCGATCAGCTGCGGCGCGTTGAATGGAAACTGGAGCGATGGCTTTGCGATGAATCCCCTTTAGCTCTTCGTCTTGGCATTTGGCGCAGGAAGCGCCGCCTGAACACGAGCATTTCCGCTGAAGTTTGGGCGACTGAGACGATTTAACGATGTGATCGGCCACGCGGTCAGCTTCGATTTCATCAGCATCTCCGGGCTGACTGACATTGAGCTTCGCTTGAATCTCGCCGGAATTGAGCAGCTGCAGCATCGCCTGGTTGCCGAGAGTGGCGCCGAGAGGAAACACTGAAGCGGATTTGCGAGCCGGCAGCGACGACTCCGGCCGCGCGGTCACTGAAGTTGCGTCCGAGGCCCGGGTCGCACCTGTGGCATCTTTGACCGTCATCTTTGTGAATACTCCACTCGAACTTCCTGCACCGACTTGGCGTTTGTGAGTTTATTGGCCATGGGTGCGATATACGTTTTTCAACTGCTCTGCCGCGACTCTGCTTTCGACTTCTGCTGCGACCGCCGGCGGATTGATGCTGTACTCGACGCCCTTCAATCCGTAGGCGCGGGCGAAATCTGCTTGCCGCCGGAGTTGCGTTACAATTTCATCCACTTTTTCACTCGCTTGTTCAATCTTTACTTCTTCAACGAAGCCTTCTGGAGAAATCCCGTCAAATTGAATGATTTGCTCTCCGTCTTCGCTGTAAGCAGCAAGGCTGTACCCTCCCTGACCCGTTTGCATGCGCTCTTCGAAAATTGCTTCATCGCCGACGCCTGGCCTCTTGATGGGACGTAGCCGCGCTGACTTAAGCTTTGGAAACCGACTCTCTAATTGCTCAATTCGTTTCCACTCATTCGCTGGATAGGAGGTCTTGCTCCGCTCCCCATATTTTTTCTGAAGGCGTGCTTCCTCCGATTGAGCCTTTGAAGCGGTCTTCGAGCCCTTGTCTGATTCGTTTCCACCCTGTTCACTTTTAGGAGTCTTTGAGGGCGACTCTTTCGAACCCGAACCTCTTCCCCCTCCAGAACCTCCACCTTGTCCAGCTGCGCTCATCATCATTGCTTGTGAAGTGACCACGGCCGCCTCTGCTGCAGTCTTCGGAATCACAGCCGGCACTGCGATGGTGACGGTCGCAGGGGCTTCCTGCAGAATGACGGCACTCCTTCGGTGATCATCGTTCTTGCGCCCGACATTCCTGTGCGTACCGTCAGACTTGTAGCTTGGCCTGCTTTGGTTCCCGCTAGCGCAAACGTTGCGAGGAAGGCTTCGATCTGGCCGACAAGTTCGCCGCCCATGAGAACCTGTTCTTCGAGAGTTGCGTGCTTGTATCGTTCGATCCAATCGTCGGCCAGTTTCTTGATTCCGGCGGGAATGTTTCGAATCGCTTCGCCCAGATCATTCCAGTCCTGCTTGAAATCGTCAGGCTGCCCGAGTATCGCGACAAACGCGTCCACTATCATCTGCAGAAGTTTTAGGACGAGTTTCACCAAGCCGGTTACGAGGTCCACGATTCCCGTGACGAACCCGACGGCGAGACCGGTGATGGCAAGTAACAGAGCGTTGATGATGTCAACGCAGAAATCGAGCGCATTAATAATGGTTGATGCGGCCCCCTGCATCGACTGGGGAAGTTTCGGTACGAGAGTGCGCAGCTTCCCTATCGCAAAATTCTTGGCGGACTTCATTCCCGCTATCATTCCCCGGTATATGTCCCACTTTTTTGCGTCGAGATATTTGCCAGCAGCTTCTTTCTTTTCGGAAAGAAAAGACGTTGCTTTGCCGACGATAGACTCGCGCTTGATCGTGGCAGAGGCCCCACCTTGTTGGTGGCTTCCCCCTGATTTCTGGTTTTGCGCTACGTGAACCAGTTCGTGGGCAATGAGCTTTTTTCCGGAAAGCGACGAGGGAACGTATTCGCCTGAATTGAACACAACGTCGTTGCCCAGTGTAAATGCACGTGCATTAAGAGCTCGAGCCGTTGAGGCCGCTTCCTCATTGGTGTGCACGCGCACGCCACCAAAATCGCTGCCAAGGCGTGGCTCCAACGATTTGCGAATCGAAGAGTCAAGTGGGCGACCGGAACCTAGAGAGGAGACGGGGCTGTCTTGTGGGTTTGTGGTCCGGACTGAAGCAGAATTGGTTCCATGATCGACGCTTTTTCCGCTTTCAATCGCATCAGCGGTGGAATCGCCAGCGAGCGAACTGCCCGTCAATGAACCGGAGGTAACCTGCTCTGCCATTCTGTCGGCTTCGAGTTCATCCGCGTCTCCGGGTTGGCTCACGCTCTGCTTCGCCTGAGCGGCACCCGAATCGAGCAATTGCAAAATCGCTTGATTGCCTAGTTTTCTCTGAAGGTCGAACGCCGCCGATTTGGAATTAGCGGGCGCGCGAGAAGGGCCCGGCGTTGGCTGCGCTGAGTCCTTCTCGCGTTCCTTTTCTTTATCCCGTTTCATCAGCATCTTTCTAAAGACGTCACCGTCTCAGGAGTGCCTCACTCGGGTTTCTTTGGTGTGGACAGCGGAACCTTTGTGGTTTTCTTGACCTGCTTGTTCGTCACAAGTGAGCCCTTGGCAGTGGTAACGGTAGTCGTCGAAGCGTCCTGGATCGTGAGTCCGCTCGGAAACGGATCTGAAGATGTGCCATCAATGTCCATAGCCGTGATTTTAGGGGCTTGATCTCCATGTTTCGCAGCGGAGGAGACGTCGACTGTCAACATCATGGTCTGCGGATCCTGAACCTTTGCGGCGGTCACGACAAAATTCGTATTGTCGAAGCTGGCGGTCGCGCCGCAGCGGAAATTCGTGCCGATCAATTTCATGGAATTACCGGTCGTTCCCGCAGTAACGGGATCGGACGTGAGTTGCGTGATCGTTGGCTTCTGCCCCTGGCAACTCCACCAGAACTGCCCGAAGGAAAGGACCATTCGGCGACAAGAGGTATTGTTGATCTTGGTGATTTTTCCGTTGGCATCCAGGGTGACTTCGGCAAGTCCAACCCACGGCCCGCATTTGCAGTCCGGGCAGCCCGGACTGTCACCTTGCGGAATCAAACTTAGATCAACATTGCCGTTATCGTCCATTCCGACGGTAGGCAGCTCGTCGTTGCATGAAGGACACTCCGTGAGTACGCCGATTTCGTATCCGTCCTGCCAGCGGGAGTACTCGCAACTGCTGTCATTGCAACCGCAGCCCACAGGTTGCACACGAACAGGACGCGTCATGCACTGCCTGTACTTCACGGCGATGTAGACAGTTGTGTTTGTCGGAGTGACGAACACCTGGCTGCACCACGGATCCGGCGTGTCGAGACAAGGCTCGCCCGTTATGCCCATAGTTCCGTTTGTTCGGACATCCACGGTGCGCTCGCAATCGAGAATAATCTCGTCGCCGTATGGCCCGAGCACGTAGCCGCGCTGAACCTTGACCTGCCACGGCAAGTATTGGTCGCCGCTTCCCGTGGAATTGGGATTGGGCACAGGACATACGAGCGCTCCGCAAACAACGCCCCAACCGTGCAGCAGACGGTTGTGGCGCCGCATGCGATCGCGAAAATAGTTTTGTTCGAGTGTGAGATCGTCGGGCGTGATGAGTTGCCGCGGATAGTAACGGGGCAACTCGGCAATGGTCGTGTCACACGGACTGGCAGAAGCCGAACAGCATGTTCCAGTAGTTTTCATTGAAGATCTCCTTCCACTCAATCAAGGCTTCCCGCCAGCGGATTGGGACTGCCCAGGGTTTAAAGCAAGAATCATTTCGAACAATAAATCGTTGGTGTAAACGATGGGACGAACCGCGATGTCTATGTCGTAGGTTCCGCCGGGCTCGGGAATGCGCACGTTGGCAAGCGGGATGCAGCAGCCCTCGCACGGGGCCGGCAAATTGTTGGTTACATAGTTCGCCAGAGCCGTGTAATTCAGAGCGCCGTTGGACATCACGTCTGCAATGCGGGATGTGGTGCGAGCGGGACAGAGTTTTCCTTCGACGAGTTCGATCTTGTAGTGTTCACGTATCGCGCCGGAGGAGCAGACCGATTGCGTATCGCAATCCCCGCCGAAAGCCGGCACGGGATCCGTCGGACACTCGACATAGCAAAGGCGAACCTGGTAGTAGTTGCCGTTGTCGCAGCAGTCGTTGGCCTGAGAATTGCCGGTGACGGCTGTAGCGGCTGGCGTGTTGGAAGACTTGGTGTCGCCGGTCGCCGGGGTAGAAGGGACCGGTAACGGCTGCGGATCGGACGGGCGGCAGACAATTATTTCGTGGCCGCAGCGGTCGATGGCTACCCCGGGCGTTACGACAATTGACTGCTTGTCACTGCCAAGTACGACGTTCAGGCCGTAGATGACACCATAGCCCGTGACCAAGCGATTCAGCGTCCATCGCTTGGTGTTGAAATAGTTTTGCTCGAGATCAAAATGAAATACATCGAGCATCTTTCCGTAGAAATACCGGTTGCGAACTGGTGAGCAAAAATCCACACAGCCGTCCGTTTGAACAGACATAGTATTCATTTCTCCGTCCTCCTCGCGCTTCGCGAAAAACTCAACTCAATCTCATAGTCACGCCGAGCTGGCTGGCCGCGCCCAAGCGGCTCTCTGCACCACCGGCAAGACGTGTTTCTTCCCCGAGAATCTGGTCCGAACTCAGCGACAGGCTTCGACCGGGGCCGCCGACGACTGTGTCCACTCCCAACCGGCATTGGAAACCAACCCGCATGCGTGGCTCAACGATGCAAAGGTGATACACCGTGTGCGCTGGCTTCTCCTGGTCGAGAATGGCGCGAATGCGCGCCAGAGACTCGGCGCAATTAACCTGACCACGTAGCACCTGCACGCTGAATTGATACGCGACGTCGCTGAAGAGCGGCGAGCCAAACTGATCCACGGTGAGCAGGTGGGACTGATCGAGGACCGCGGAAGTTCCTACGACCGCGCCTTGCGGTTGCGCGGGAGCGAGCATCGTTGTCCAGCCAAGAATGGAGTTCCCCGTGTCTTGCCACGCCGGTCCAGCCGCGGACGATTCGTCGGCGCAAGCATCGCAACAGCTTCCTGCAGCGTCCGGCAATGCCCACCAGGCCGCTTGCTGAAGAGGTTCCACAATCACGGCATCAACGCCGGCGAACAGGCGAAGAAGCTCGCGAAGACCGGCCGGCGTGCCGCGCCATCCGTACAAGCGAAAAATTTCAGCGATCAAGCGGCGTTGCTTCGCGTCGTTCCAATTTTCATCGAGGTCGAATCCAAGACTGCTCGCAAGCCACGCAAGGAATCCCTTGGGTACAGCGTTCGGATCGAATAGTTTCGGGAGCGAGGCAATTTCTCCTTCCACTTCCGTGAACAGCGCTTCAAACAAGGAAAGCAGTCGCAGCAAAAATTCGCCGCAGTCCGCGGACTTTGCATAGACGGCAGGGAGGTATTGGTCATAGGCGGGATAGTCGAATTCAACGCGCAACTGATTCAGAATCGGTGTAGTCGTGCCATCACCGGTGAAGAGCGCGCCGAGCCAAAGGAAGGTCGCCTGCGCGCCGCCGATGTAAAGGTCCGTGACGTCCGCATGGCCCGGCATCGCCACCGGCTGCCAGCGTGCGTCTGCAAACGGATTGGCGGCGTCGACGTGGATCTCTGGCTTATCCGACGAATCGCTCGTGGCGTATGCAAACAGTTCCAGGTGCGCATTCTCAGGAAGTGGCTCAAGGAGCGCCTTGAGGCGATGCCACACAACCGAGCGATCGGGAACCTGGAGCGGATCCCGCGTCAGCACGCCATGCATCGCGTGGCCGCTCTCCTCCCTGAGCGCGATGGGAGCAAGATCGAGACCGCTGTGCACCCAGAGATTCCCTTTCGTGTCGCACAGCAGCGACGCGACGGGGCCTTGATAGCCGATGGCTTCGCCGCAGAAGCTGAAGTTGGGATCGAAGCGATATTCGAGAACGCAACGAAGCGCGTTATCCCCCACATATAATTTGTCCCCGCACACGGCGAAGCCCATGGGTTGCTGCATGTGCGCTTCTTGAAAAGAGATGGCGTTGCCGCTTGCATCTTTTACGGGCTGACCATCCGGAGTAAACGCGAAAATAGTTGGCGGACCGGCCGGAGGAAGATCAAGCACGAGGATCCACAGGGAGCCGCTTCGATCCAGCACGGCGATCTCAGAAGGTTGTTTGAGCAGGCCGCTGGCTTGGACGGCATCACAAAAAGAGGGGATTACGTCACCCGCTGGGCTGAATTTTTGGATGCGGCGGTTTCCGTAGTCCAGGACGAAGACATAGCCCGCTGAATCGCTTACGAGGGTCCATGGAGTATTAAATTGACCGGGTAGCGAACTGGGCGACGAAGTCAACCCGAGCCCTATCTCCCCCCAAATTCCAACCAGTTGAAAGGTATCCAGGTCGAAGATTTGAATCCGATGATTCTCGCTATCCGCTACGAACAGGGCGTTGCGATTCTTGGGGATTAGCAGCCCTCGCGGCGTGTGGAAACGGGAGGGCGAACTTCCCATGCCGCCGACGCAGGAGACAGCCTGGACACAACCGTCGCAGCCTTGGACACGCATGATGCGATTCGCCGCCGGATCGGTGAAATACAACGTTCCCGTTGCATCTATCGCGAGTCCGGAGGGCCCATTCGGAGCACCCGCGGTCTTCACAACATCGGGGACAGCAGCCGTCAGAAGCGGCAGAGAGGTGAGTTGAAGCGAACCGTCTTCTCGCGGCTCCAGACCATTCAACGTGAACCCAGGCCAAACGCCTTCGCGGTTCAAATTTAAGAAATTATTCTTGTCGGCGTCGTGCATGGGTTTTAGCTCTCAACCCCCATCCATACGACTTGCCATTTCGGAACGGAGGGGTTCTGCGCAGTCCCAAGTTCAGCAGCGACCTGAGGCGGCACGCTCATGAAAATATAGATTTCAATCGTGAATCCGGTCGGTGTGGGCGCCGAGATATCCACGAACGCGTCAACCAGAAGAACTCCCTGGGGTAACTGGATCACGCGCGGACCGGCGAGACGCGCTTGATAGATCGGTGTTGCCTGAAAGCCTCCACTCGAAGTGTCAATCATGGCGCTGGCCCATTGCGGGAAGAGAGAAAGACCGGCAATAGAAGGTTGGGTTGTCTGTGCGCCCGTTGAAAAAGGATGCAGTTCCCATACCGGATTGACTTCTGCGCCGCAGGCAACACGTGGCTGTTTTGCGGGGCGGGCATTGCGGCGTTGCGCCATGGAAATGGGCTGCCGCAATTGGCAATTAAAGACTTCAATCTGCGCAAGGACAATGTACAGCTGCTTGCGGATCAGATCTTTCAAATTTGGATCCACCGGCTGACGATTGGTCTTCGTATCGCTCAGAAGCACCCAGCAAAATACTGGTTCCTCGCGTAGCCGCACGACTCCTTGCGGCAGGCAAATTCCATCGCGCGTTTCAGACGGTTTCAGGTCGGCGTCGTTCGGATAGGAGACCGTCAGATAGTAGAAGACAGAGTCTCCTGCACCGTTATCGGCTACGGGCGGAATTGGAAGAACTTCGGTTTGCGTGAGAATGATTTCCCGGCCAAGGGAATCCAGGGCGTACCCCGGGGAAATGGTCACCTGACGGTCGCCCTTGTTGCCGATCGTGGCGTAACCGCTACCGACGCCGGGTTGATGCAGGCTTTGGTTGTGCAGCCACCGGATTTCCCGGTCAAACGATTCGAGATCCTGAAGATCGGAAGCGAACAAACGCTCCCCATTGAAGAACTGAATGCGTTCTCTGAATTGCGTTGTGTCGCTCGCGGCCATTGGTTCTCTCCCCACTCATCGAATCACGGACACTGTCAGAATCTGTTTCAGCAAGCCGAGGTTGGAAATTCCCTGCTTGAAGGAAATGAAAGGCACTTGCGGCTGCATCTGGCACCCAATCCACGCGACATAAAGTTTTTGGCGTTGCGCGTAGAGGAGGATTTCCTGCGGGCGCGTTATTGTCCGGGCGCCGGTATTGTTTGCGGATTCGATGCGGTTGAGCTCCTGGCGCGCCATGGGGATGAACAGTCGAAACGTAAAGCCGGTTGTGGATTCGTTTGCCAGACTGGGAAAGAACGCGGGGAAGAATTGGTGTGTGGAAGCACTCCACACAGGTCCTTCGAGCCATGCGAAGTAGCACGGAGCGGATGTGAATCCGGCCGAAGACGTATCTACCGCTGTTTGAACACTGATGCCGAAGCCCGTGGCGGCGAACGAACCATCTATCGTCCACGGCTGCCACGGAGTGCTGCCGGGAATTGTCGCGCCACTTGCCAGAAGTGGACGGGCATATGCTCGAGTTCGGACTGGAGTGAAGTTTGCAAGGTATCTCGTTTTCCCACCAAGAACCTGGAGCTGCCCGAGCACGACGCCATCGGTCGGAATGGCGGTCTTGCTCAGCTGCCAGCAGAATTCAACTTCACTCCCCGAATTTCCTGCCGACTGTGGCCAGCATCCTCCTGTCGAACTTGGAGGCTCGCACGAACAACCGGGATCCTTGTATTTCACAAGCAGATTGAAGGTTTGCCCTCCCTTCGCCGAAGCGGGGACGGGAAATTTCGCCGGAACGGGGACTCTGCGCGTAGCCACCAGAATCAGTTCACGGCCATAAACGTCGTAGGCCAAACCGGGTTCAACCAAAATTGCCTTTGGCTGCTGCTCACCGGGAGTCGGTGTTGCCTTTAATCCTCGATAAATGCCCCAGGCGTTGTGCATGGCACGGTTGTGCCACCAGCGCCGTTGCGCATCGTCTTCTGCGATTTTACGGAAATCGTTCGAGCGCAGTTTCTGGCCTTGCCAGTAGAAGAAGCGCTCCAATTCTTGTTTCTTCAGCGCCGACATTTCATTTGCCTCATAGAACCGCAATTGCATGTTCGCTCGCGGCCACCAGCGAAATCGGACCGAGACACACGTTGCCACAGGTTGCTTCACATCCATCCGTGAGCAGATCCATGGAGTTGACGTGATCTACTCCATGGACTCGATCGATGACGCGCAATATTTCAGACCGATACACATCGCGGCCGAATGGCCAGCCTTTTCCGTCCGGTCCGCCAATCAGCGGATCGAAGAAATTGTTGAGTGCATCCACTATCGATTGCTGCAATCGCGTCTTGTCGATGCCCGCATCGGATTGCACTTCGGCTTGCACGCTCACTTCAACGTAGTTTGGTCCGACCACCTGCACGCGAGTACCGATGATTCGTCTGCGATTCAAGTACGCGGCGACAACGCCCAACAGTCCCGGCGAAGGGTAAGGCCGCCCAGCCGGCAAGAAGGGAAGTACAACCAGAGTGATCATTCCGGGCGCCGAAAAGCACGGGAAGCTAGGATGCAAATTTGGCAGCGCCTTCGCTCGTGCCACACGCGTTCCTGGAGCCAATAGCGCGAGCCGTTCGTAGTCAGCCAAGGTCACCGCTCTCGGACTGGTAGTCACTAGCTGGTCGGCGCGGCCGGCGGCAAGAGCTATGGTTTCTTCTGGGGCGCCGTTCCAAATGGGGGTCGGGTTGCTGATGGTGGACAATTGCGATTGAAAAACACTCCATCCATCCGGGTCCGCGGCCGGATCGTAGAGCAGCGCCAAATTGTGAGGCGATCGAGCAAGTTGCGTGATAGTTCCTGCGGCAAGGTTTTGGTCGGCACCCTGAGTTGTTTCCGACTTTGCGAAGAGGAGGCACTTTCTTGTAGCCGGTGCGCTGGATTTGCGCAGATCGGGAGGAACTCGGCTGTTTTCTCCGTCTCCAAACGTGACGATCCCTGAAGTTGCGTTGAGCAAAGCGTGAAAATCCTGGCGGGAGGAGGAATCAAAGTCACTGCGGATTTGCCAATCGTGCCAGGTGTCGCCTTCGAGGGAGTACAACCGGAATGTGGAAGGCTCGATAAGGACTTCCGGAAATGCAACAGTCAGCGAAGGCATGCCGTTGCCGAACCCCAGAAAAACTCCTTCGATGGAAAGCAGTCCGTCCGCCGATCCCTTGGCAGGCGTGTATTCGAGAATGCGGAATGATGGAACACCCGGACTGGGCGCTTGAAAAGCGAGGCTCGTAATTCGGCTGCGCGAATCCAACTCTAGCTGCAGGGCGAGGACATCGTTCGGTTTCGGAGTGCCTGCCGGCTGAATCGTGACCGTTGCGTTTGCCAAAATCACAAATGACGTTGAAGCGGGCGTGGATTGCACCGCTTCGACGGCGTTGAACGCGAGTCCTTGCAATTGCGGAGCAGCGTCATAACCACCGGCGGCAATACGGCATCGCAAATAGAAAAGTTTTGCTGAAACGGAACCGAGTTTGGCGGCTTGCATGGCGGCAGGAAGGCGGAACGCCACCATTCCATCGAGAGTGAGTGATCTTGTCGAATCCTGCACTTCATTTTTCGCGGCATCCAGTGCACGCCACTGCGGCTGGCCCCCGCTCAGAGTCAAGAATTCCCAGACCGTCCGTACGCCATGATGGAGCAGCACACGGCTTTCTTCAGCGCGCTTTGGAGCGGAATTGCCAGAAGGGCAAGGCCGCGCGCAAGGGTTGTTGGGGGGCTGGCAGGCTTCTTCGCGTAGATCCATTTCTGCGAGCAAGCGCGCTCTTTCCTCGGGCCCGGAATGTCCGTTCGAAAACGTTAAACAAAAAGTCGTCGCAACCCCGACCGGCAACGGCTTCGAAAGCCCCAAATAGAATTCCATGCCGCTCGCAGGAGCGGTACCAAGTGGATAGAAAGCCCTCCGCCGGAGCCACGATGGAGTGATGTCCTGGAATCCTTTTGCGTCGCGAAATTGCAGGCCATCCAGTGATCCCGGGATGAGGGTGGCATCGCGCACGCTGCGAAACCGAACGAGATCCTGATCGAGAGCCGTCTGAGCAAACTCAATTCCAGCCGGGAGCGCAACCGGATTTGTCCCTTTTAACAAGATACTCAGAACGGCGCGCGCCGGCGCGGGCGGCCGCGTAGTCACACCAACCAGTTTGAGAAATTTTCTGCGGTCGGCATCGGAGACGCGATTGAGCGCAAAGATATCCATCTCAGCGATCCAGGCCAACAACTCCACAATCGTGATTCCCGGATCGTGAGCATTGTGGTCGGTCCATTCGGGCCCGTAGACGGGGATGAGCGCGCGACCTTCCTCGACCAGGTCCGCCCAGCGACGATCATCCAAGTTGGGAAGTAGCAAGGGCATAGAAAGTTAGCTTTGCTCCTCTCTCTTTGGCTCCCGCTTGAACCAGTTCCAGAAACTTCTTTCCGGATGTGATTCGCGCTCTCCTTGCATTGATACGAACCGCAAACTCGCCGATGGTCTCGCCAGCATCTTCAGCACGACCTGATTTCCAACCAGCCGCTGTAGCGCCACCACTTCCCGATTCGAACTCGGGAACAACGGGAAAGGAAAACGGGCGGGGTTCGGCTCGCGTGATGCGGGAACAGCGTCCTTCTGCGCTCCGCTCGTCTTGCTCCGGAATAGTCGGCTCCAAAATTTCCAGCTCATCGTTCCCTCTACTAGATCAAGTCCAGCTTGATCTGCCCGGCGACCACAATCTGGCCGCTTGAAACTTCTACGTGATCTCCCTGCATTTTTCCGGCGGCGGAAAGCGAGAGGCGTTCGACGTAGTCCACGCCGGTTACGCCTCCAAGCACGGTGGCGATGTCCGACAAATAGACTCCGCGACCAAGGTCCCAGCCTTGGCCGCCCGGACCGCCTCGCAGTGGATGCAAAAACTCTTCGAGCGCAGCTCGCGCTGCTTGTTCGACCGTCCCCGCTTTCTTCAGGTCTTTGGCCGCAATTGTTGCGTCCACGTCCACAGGAAAATAGCTTGGACCGATGACGTTGATCTGGCCCGCCGCGGCGATGTCCCCGGGTGCCCGCTGCGCCAGATACGTGCGCACTTCGTCGCGCAATCCGAACGAAGGCATCGGCTGCGCATCCTGGCTCTGCGGAATGATCATGACCGCGAGGCATCCCGGCAGATTCATGCCATTGGAATTGCGGATGGGAATAGCGCGAGCGATAGCGACGCCTGCCGACGCCTCGTGAGCCATCGTTTCATAGTCGCCCGGCATCACGGCCCTGCCACGATGCCGAATGCTTTGCGGAGCTCGCGTAGAAAATGCTTCGAGCGTCTCACCGTCGGCACCCCCCTCTGCTGCGCGCGGGTTTGCTACACCTTGTATTCCTGGAACGGAGCCCAAAAGCTGCGTGATCGCACCTTCCGGCAGATTTCCGGCAAGTCCGCCGCCGGACCGGAATAAAGAGCCTGAAATGGCAGCGCTGGCGGGCGGGATTTTGCCAGAGAGTCCATCGCCGAAGAAAAGGCGTCCGCTCGCGTGATCCAGGACGTAGTGGCGATCCGCGGCGCCGGAGTCGAAAAAGTTCTCTTTCTCGCTCCAGGTGACCCAGGCTTCGGTTATTTTCTTGTTGCGGTCGCGCGTGAGGCGAAGACTGTTCAGTACGACCGACGTTTGCGTACCCTCGTCGGCAATCATGTCTTCAAGCTCTTGCACGGTACTGGCGTCCCCGCCGGATAGCTCAAGGGCCAGAAGGCGCCATTCCACATTCGCTCGCGGGCCGCTTAACTCCTGGATCTCGATGATTTGCCCGGGCAGTACGGGAACTTGCGTAAACGTGAAAATCTGATTCGGCGCGCCGGTACTTGCGCCGAGGGGGAGATTCGCAAACGTTCTGCGCTGTGAGGCCCAAACGCAATTCAAGGCAATGCTGTTGACCGTGGACGAGTCCGGCGGTCCGTCTTCCTTTAATCTTCCGCGCAACCAGTGCAGTGGCGTGTCAAAACGCGCGAGCGCAACGCTGTCATCCTCGGGAATAAAAGAGAGCATGCCCGGCAAAGTGAGAGACTGGGTCTCGTCCCTGACGACGAGTTCACGCCAGCCCCCTCCGTTCCAATACTCCCAGAGCATGGCGAGTGGCGTTTGGCCTGCTTCCTCCGCAAGATCGAGGAAAAGGCCGAAATTGTTTACTGGCAGTTTTTGCGAAAAGCCGAAATAGACCGCTGGCGTGATTTCCTGAATGGGAGTAAACGGAGAGAATGTTTTTCCTGGCAGCCGTGCGTCGTCCGTGTGGTCCTCATATTGAAAATCGTTGTATGTGAGCACTTCTTCCAGAGCCACCGGGCCCTGACTCCATGTGTAGCCCATGCGGAACGACATCAGGGCCGGCGCCTGCGGCACATTGAACGTCACCGACGGTGGTGTTCCATTGTGAATGTCGACTTGCTGCGCGATGCCATATGCCCCTGTGACCACTCGCGCTCGAATCCAGAGTCCGTCCTCGTTGTTCACCGCCGTCGAAACCATATCGTTGGGGACGACGAACTCAATCAACTCTCCTGAACGAAAGTCGCGCGAGGGCGTGTTGTTGCTGGCGCCGGGATCGAGGGTCGGTAGTAGTAGCGTCCATTCGCTGCCGTTCCAATATTCCCAGTTGACCAGGTGGCCCAGGAAATCGGCGCCCGCTGGAAGTTGCGGGGGAATTCCATCCGCAAAGATTTGGACATGGGCGTTCGGCTTGGTGAAAATCTCATTTTGCTTGAAATAGAAGGCCGTGCCCGGAACCGGCAGTTGGCTGAGCGGAAAGAAAGTCTTGCTGACGTCTAGCGTCTTGCCATCGCACAAGGCCTTGTCCGGCAAGAGTCCTCGCGTAATCTTAAGCGCAATCTCAATGCTGAATTGAGGGACCGTGGAGCTGAATTGAATCTGCGTCGAGCCGCTCACGGTGCCGAGATCGCCAAGGGAGACAGCAAACTGATAGGTTTTTCCCGACACAAAGGTCCAGCCGCCGATACCCGTTTGTCCGAAGTCCGCGTTCCCCAGGGTGTCCGATGTGGTCGCGCTTTGGACGCCGGTCGAGAGATCGTCGGTGGAACTCACTTGCACAGTTACATTTCCAAGCGGTTGTCTGTTTTCGTCGTAGACAGACAGCCTCTGCCCCGCAGCAGGATCGGCAGCAACGAATTTGACCGTGGGCGTCAGTTCCAGACTCTGCTCAATCAGAGTACGCAGCCGAATCGTCTCCACGTCGGGCAGCAACAATGCGGGATCGGGCGGCAGCGGCTGGGTGAGGCTTCCGCGAATCCAGAACGACGAGATGCCATTTACAGCGGTCAACTGCGATTGGGCGCCGTCCGTATCCAGGCGCACGGAACCGCTGGTCATCAAGCCATTTGTTCCGTCGCGGCCTTTGTCCGCCGCAGCCAGGCACGAAGGCTTAAAGTCCTTAAACCCGCGCCATACTTTGCTGTCCCAATACTCCCAGGATATTTCGAGCGGCGCGGAAGCACCAAGATTCAGATTGAATTCGACTTCGAGATGGCTCGAACCCGCAATCGCCAGAAAAGTGGAGTGGCCGAGATAGAGCGTGTGACGGATCGGTTGCAGCGCCAGGTTGTCAAAAAATGTGGCCGGCTGCGCTGCAGCAAGTGCCGCGCTGTGATCAATGTACTCATCCCGTCCCGGCCATAGACTCACGAGCTGCGCCAGTTTTCCCGACGTAATTCCGATATCCATTTCCGTTTCGAATACGATCTGCTGCGAACTTCCGACGGGAGGTGGCGCTGCGATTTGTGTTCCGGCGGGAGCGGAGCTGTCCGGAGAGCCTGCGCCCAGCTGAAACGCAATCGGCGCGCGCGCCGCCTGCGCGGAGATCAATCGAATCCCCAACATGTCCAGCAGCGCAAGCTTGTTTCTTGCCGGCGCCTGATTGAGCCGCTGCAGAATCGCTTCCAGAAAGCGCGCCAGGATCTGTCCGATGGCTGCTCCCGCAGACTGGTCCGGTGGATTCCATTGCGGCAGATATCCGTAGCGCTTCACGCCAAATTCGGCGAAAATCGCGCTTGCGTCGCGCCCGTCTACCGGGGGTGGGGACTTCGGGATCATTACGCCGCACCCTCCTCCAGATAAAACGGGTAGACAAGATTGTGCAGAGTGTTTGTGACCCGTACGCGGTAAGTGATCTGAATCAGCAGCAGATTTCGGATGTCGGAATTTGTCGTAACATTCACGGACTCCACGTCAATCCGCGGTTCCCACTCAACCAATGCTTCCTGAACTCGCGTCTGAATTCTCTGCATCATCGTTTGATTGATGGGGCCGAAGACAAACGCATTGAGCCCGGCGCCAAAATCCGGGCGCATCACGCGTTCGCCCTGGCCCGTGGAAAGAATGATCTTGATCGACTGCTCCACATCCGTTTCATACACAGCCAGCGCCGTGGCCCCATTCGGCGCGCAGAGCGGGAACGCCCATCCCACTCCGAGAAACGATTTCGCTGGATTTGGTCTGTCCATTTCGCGATCCCTATCCACCAATCTCCACGGTCAAGCAGCCCAGCGCGATCGAGTTTGGCCCACCCGGTTCCGTGATCATGTCGCCCTGGCGCGCCGCCGGCAGTTTTCCGATAAGCACCGTAGTGCTCCCCATCGTCACGACTCCTCCCACATGCGGCTGAACGCCATTCACCAACGGGCAGGCATGAAAATCGGATGTCGCGCGCCACGCTGGCATTCCGCCAATCAACACTGTCGGGCAACCCGGCCCGGGACCGAGCGGTGTACCGTGACTCGTCAAATCTGCCAAGCGAGCAGCTGGTGGCATCATTTCTCCTTAATTGATACTGACCATCGTCCCTTGCACTGTTACTTCTCCGCTGGAGCTGACTTCGGTCTGGGTGTCGCTCGAGATGGAGACCTTCAGTCCTTCCAGCGAAATCGTCCCAAGCGGCGCGCTCAGCTTGATATCCCCGCTGGTCGCGGAAAGCTCAATTGCCGGCGGCACGTTCGCGATGTTCAGCGTGATCTTGAGCAAACCTTCGGATGTGGAGATCTCGATTTTTTTCGGATCGATCGTGATTTCCTGTTCCGTGCTCGTTTTGATGGTGATGGATTGCAGAGCGTCGTCGAATTCAATCTGATGTCCGACCGGACTATCTTTGACACCGGTCATGATTACGCGCTTGGTAATGGTGTCCGTTGGCGAGGAGACGGGAGTGGAATTGAGGCTGCTCCACAAGCCACCGATCACATACGCATCGCGTACGTCGTTCTTGTTGAACGCCACGAGCACTTCATCATCAATTTCCGGCATCCAGAAAAAGCCGCGGCCGGAACCGGCTCCGATCGCCGCAACTCTCGCCCAAGGATCGATCTCCGGCATCTCGGCGATATGCACCTGCACTCGGCCCTCGGACAATAAGTTCATGTTGTCCTTTACGACTCCGGGCGCGATGCTGAATCCTCCATGCTCCGTGTCCGTTCCTGTAAACCAATCCAACAGTCCCTGTGGCATTCAGCCGCTCCTTTTGCGGTGCAAAACCTGTTCGAACTCTTAGCCGACGGACTGGCCTTGCACGCGCAATAATCCGCCCGGCCCCTTTGGAACCGGAATGGATCCGAACCAGACTTCCTTGCGTACTTTGAAACTCGTTTTGTAGCCACCGCCGTCGAAGGTATGCGTTGCCGAAGTGATTCGGTACAGCCCGCTGAACTGCTCGCCGAGCCCTATGAAATTGATGACGCGCCCCGCTTTGATTTCCTTGTTTCCGACTGCGCTTCCAGTTCCGGTAAGGCGATTGTTCAAGCGGGGAAGGAGTTCCGACAGAATTTCACGGAGCGAGTTGGGAAAGCTCGTCGGTTTGATCGAAATCGTCTTAGAAGCGCCCTCTCCAAGCATCGCGCCCAAGTCGCCGATTCCCGGCGATACTTTCATGTCAAAGCAGGCCCGGTCATAGTCCCAGGAGACGGCGATCACAAATTCCGTTTGAATGCTCGCGATCCAGATGCGCGCGGATACGCCGAATACGTCACCCACGGTCGTTAGGCGCGGCGTAAAGTCCATCAGCGATTTGCCCCACTCCAGCGTCACGCTGGGCGAGTAGTCCTGCAGCAGAAACTGGAATCGCAGCACGTAGCCTTTCGGATCCTGCGTATGATCCACATACATTTCCCAGCCGTTTTCTTTCGATATCTTCGTCAGGAATTCGAAATCCGTCTCCCCTTGTTGTTTGCGTGCGGATTTTTGCCCTTCCTGCGGGGCTGCGATGAAACTTGCCAGTGTCATTAGGGTGGAAAGCGCGCCGCCGATCGGGTCGAGGGCAGGAAGCAAAAGATTCGTGCCGCTCACGATCGCAGCAACTGCGGGGTCCGGCAACGGAATTGTCACGAGCTTTGGGATCTTGATCGCGAACGCGCGATCGACCTTCCCGTGGGTCAATCGCTGCAGGAAGTCGTGCGCAGTGACGCGAATCGCTGGCATGCCCCCGTTGGGGAAGGATGGTTCCACGCCGGTAATTTCGCCTACGAACACCTCTTCGAGAGGAGCCTGCGCGTAGCCGATAAAGAGCTTGAATCCAACGTCGACGGCGAGCAACGGATGATCCAGCCACTGCAAATTTGGATTGGCAAACGTGACATCAACGCTGTCCGCGCCTTCCATACCGTCGGTGTATGTGACGCTCACCACGGAACCCCGCAAGCCGGCGGGCAGATTCCCGCCGTCGAGCTCAATCTTGAACAGCGGCGCGAATTGGGGAAAAGAGCCCATGTTATTGCATCACCACTCCGGTCGAAGGGTCAGTGAAGGGAAGGGAAGGAACCTGAAGCTGCTGTCCCGCTACAAGCGAACGCGGATTCACAATGCTGTTGGCAATCGCGATTGGGCGCCACTTTTGCGGATCTTCGTAGTAGTTTCCGGCGATACTGCTAAGAGTCTCGCCATCTTTGACCGTATGCGCTTTGCTGAAGTCCGCCGTCTGCAGGTTCGCTTCTTTTACTTGGGCTGCCGGATCCAGGCACTCGTTGAACGTAACGTTTAGTCGCGCGCGTGCCGGGCGCCCGTCCGGAAAGAACTTGATGAATTTCTGGCTGGCTTTTGCCAGCACGCATTGAAAATCCAGCGTTCCCCAAGTGACTTGAAGGATCGGCGGCGCGTGGAGATCCGAATTGATTTTCAGCAGGTCGACAACCTTCTGCGTCTCGCTGCGCACGTCTTTCGCCAGTTCAAACGTGTCGAAGAACAGCTCCATATCCAGCGTCCGCATGTTTCCGTGGACGAATTGTAGAATCGGCGAGCCCAGCCCGGGAATTGCCTGCGAGGCAAAATTATTGTCCTTGTTCAGGCTGTATTCTTCCGGATTGAACATTACGCGATAGCTGGTTCCGGTTTTTTTGTCCGTGATTAATATGCGTTCCATCGTTCAGTCCGTGGCTCTCAAATCTTTCCGAATCGCTCTCGATTCGCTACGATGCGCCTGTCGATTTGCTGCATAACTTCGTCTGTTACCTTCTTCAGGTCCATCGGCGGAACAATCGCCTCAGGTGTTTTTCGGTAGGTCTCATTGCCGTTGGTCGCAGATCGCAATGGCCCCCCCCCGGATTCCAGCGAATCCGATGACGAAAAAATCCCAGCACGTTTCGCCAGAAGATCGCGTGGAACGGGAATATGGCCGGACTCCACCCGTCGCGCTTTCTGACCAATCCGTTTGGCGATTGCGGAGGGTTTCTCGTCGTTTGCGTCTTCTGCAATTCTTGAACGGAGCAGCCTTGTAAGAAGTCGTTCCCGCGCAAAGACTACATTGGAAAAAATTGGAGAGAAGCTGTGGAGTTCGACAAGACGTAAAGCGCCGAACAATCGTAATGCCCCGGACTCCCCGCGCAATGGGAGTTTGCCGGTGCGCATGATCGAATCGGGACTTGCCGCGTGGTCTACGCCCTGGGAACGCCGTACGGTAAGCGGGCCCCGTTGAAAACGCATTCCTCCGCCCGCCGTTTGCTCGTAGACGCGCGAAGCGGGCGCGGGAAAGACGTTACGGATATTGGCCGAAAAATGCAGCTGAAGCAGCGGACGAAGGCCGAGTTGTGGCGCTCGTCGCGCTGAAGCACCAAGCCAGAACGTGAACTTTTCTGGATGCCACGTTGAACCCGGGACCAACAAGCCGCGCTTGTTCGCGATAGCGGAACTCCAGCGGCCATGCCGAAGAAGCGGCGGCTTCACGGCCATGGTATGAATCTGCAACGCGCCCGGCCTCTCGCCAGCGGCGGTGCTGCAGTTCAACCGGATCTGTTTAATGGCTGCTCTCATTTTCGTTCTCGGAATTTCTCCGCTCGTTGATTGCCGAAATCTCTTTTACCCAACGCCGCCGGTCTTCGTGCTCCATTCGAAGAATCGAATCCTCGCCCCAGTGAAAGTGGTACGCCAAAAAGGCTACCTCCTCGTAAATCGACTTGAGGGGGTAGCCTAAGACCCCCCCTCGGCATTCAGCTCCACTTCGAACGGATGCGAACATTGTGGGCATACGGCCGGCATACTCGGTTTGCCGTTGCGGTTGATTCGGTTGTACAGCTCCTGTAGGTAGGAAAGGTCCACGGCGTAAAGTGATTCGATCACTTTCGGGGTGACCTGCGAGATTGCCCCCAGTTTGCTGACGACTCGCGACAAAAGAACTACCACTAGGTAGGCCTGGTTCGATTGCACGCGAGGATCTTTGAGTGGCAATATTTCGTCGGCTGCCGTTGCCAACCGCATCACGCCGTCCCGGTGCAGATTTCCCTGATCGTCCAAATAGCCAAAGGGAAGTTTGAATTCATGTTCAGTTTGAAACATCGGATCCTCCTCACAACGACAGTCCCAAATTCGGCGCGAACGGAGCTCTCACCCGCAAGCGGGGACCGGCCTGCTCGCGCTCACTCCTGATTACGCCTGTTCAATCCGCTCGCACGTCAACGTCAGCGTTTCTACGGAGACGTCGTTACCTTTAGCGCTGAACGCTGGACCGTCCCACTTGCTTGGCCAGGCTTTGAAAAAGTTCCAGCGCACCTTTTCATTTCCGGTATCGTCCAACTGCACGACGGAGCCGGAGAGGCGCTCGATCTGGCCGTTCACCGCTTTCCGGTGCCAGTCATAGAGCTCGCGCGAATCGGTCAATCCGAACTTCAGAGTGACATCCGGATAACTGACCTTTCCCGGCAGCTTATGCACCGTCGCCGTGTCGTTACCCTCGCGATATTCGATGACCTCCACGTGCGAGCCCACCGAACTGCATTCGGAAAAGCCGGCCTGCTGTATTCCCTGGATTTCGACGCGGAATCTAAATCCCTTGTATGGATCTTGTGCCATGTTCTTCTCCTCTTACGCGGACTTTTCCTGCAAAGTTGAACCAGTGATGTCCTGCACCACCTGGAAGATGATGAATTCTGCCGGCGTTGTCGGGACAACCGTGACTTCCACCACCAGAATTCCCCGCGCCCGAATGTCTGGTGGATTTAACGTCTCGTCCACGCGCACGCGGAACGCCAGGTCGGGCGTGTCGCCGAACAGCGCGCCACCTCTCCACTGATCCGTCAGGAAGTCGTTCACCATCCGCTTGATCTGCTGCCACAGCGTGATGTTGTTCGGCTCGAACACCGCAAACCGCGTCCCGTCCTGAATCGTTTTCTCGATGAACAGCAGCAGTCTCCTCACGTTTACGAATCGCCACGCCGTCACATCCGGCGGCGCGATGGTCCTTGCGCCCCAGATTTTTATTCCATCGTTTTTGAACGACCGAATGACGTTGATTCCCAGGTCATTCAACGGTCCCTGTTCGTCGTCGGTGACCGGCACTTCTACCGCCAGCGCTGAGGTAATCGCTTCGTTTGCCGGCGCTTTGTAAACTCCGACCGTGTTATCCGTGTTCGCAAAAACGCCTGCCGTGTGGCCCGAAGGCGGCACAAAGATTTTTCCGCTCCCCAGTGGATTTGAAATTCCGATCCACGGGAAATAGAGCCCTGCAAACCCGCCGTCCGAGTTCAGACTTGCTCGCTGGTTGGTTACGGTGTCAAACGTCACTTCGGTGGGCAGCATCTCCCGGCTGTCCAGAATTGCGAATCGGTCTTGCATTCGCTGACAGTGCTGAATCATGTACGCCTGGATGTCCTGTGTATCGGCGGCGGTGAAATGGCTGCCCACGGCATCCGGCACGCACAGCAGATTCACATCGGAGATCTTTTTCAGCGTGTCAATTCCCGTGTGATAGAAGTTTGTTCCGAGTGTGTTTAGGTCGTCGCTCGCTCCCCCTGCCAGTGGCTTGACGCCAATCACCGCTGGAATGTTCTTCGGCGGAGGGGTCGTTGAAGGCGGATCTGGCAGCGTCACCGTTACCGCCTTCGATTGAACAATCGTGTCGAAGTAACGACTGTGCCGCGGATCCATGGACAACGCGGTGAACGTTTCCGTTCCTGCATTGGGCGAAGCGATCGTCAGCGTAAATTCCGCCGAAGTTACCGTGACTGCCGTCGCCGCTGTCGCCATGCCGTACATAAACGTGAGCGGATCGGTCAGTCCGATTACCTTGCTCACGGGATTGACCAGCCGAACCACCGCCCATTCCTTTACCGCCGCTCCCACGGAAAGCGAAATCACACTGCCAGGTTCGAGTTTTGCCGTGCTCGCAACGCGAAGCTGGGTGGCACCGGCTGCAATATCCGCAATTCGAATCGTTCCGCCTGTGTAGGCGTTCACGATTGCAGATTGGAAATAGACGCGTACGCCCTTGATGCTCGCGATCACTGCGTCATCCGTATGCGTTCCGTCATCCAGATGCACGCTGTCGCCTGGCGCGAAGTTTGCCAGCGCCGCCGCGTTTGCCACGTTGACACTCTTTTTGCTGGGGTCCAGATAGACCATGGTTCCAGACGTGTAGCTGTTCGTCATGGCCGCCGCGAGATTGACGGTCGTTCCGTTGATGCTCGCGATGACAGGATTCTCCTGGTGTGTTCCGTCGTCTAGGTGCACGGTGTCCCCGGGCCCAAAATTGGCCAAATCCCCGGCCGCTGTTACCGTAATGCTCTTTTTGTCGGCGGCGGTCGCGGAGATCGTCGCAGCGAGACCCGCCATCGTGGCTTCGGCCTTTTGCACCGTGGTGGTTGCAAGGCTCGCATCGTCCACCCTGACTGTCGTCGCTGCCGCGGGACTCCCTTCCTGCAGTGCCGTCACCACCAGCGTGGTCTGCGGCGCACCTGCCCGATCCGCGAGGTTCAGGCTTGCCGGCGCACCATTTCCGATGCGTACGAAGTAGCACTCCGTTCCGCCCTCCGCGAAAAAGCCGTTCACGGCATGGGCAGCATAGACGCGGTACGGATCCTCGATGTAGTCGCCGAAAATATTCCAGAACTGATCGATGTTTGTCAGCAGTGTTGGCCGGTTCAGCGGCCCGCTCTGCGCCGGTCCCACGATCGCCAGATTGCTGGTGCTCGCCGGTGACAGCGGGCCCGGGATGGTAATTTCCTGAATGTAAACTCCTGGTGCTTTTCCCTTGGTCGATAGCAGTGCCATGCGAGTCTTCCTCCTGTCGTCGTTCTACTCAAATCGGTTTCAGCGTGATCACGTAATCTTGCGATTGCCCTGGAACCTGAAAGGCTTGTGGGGGCGCGAGCGTCTGATACCCAACGGCGACGGCCGTAAACGTATGCGCGCCCGGCGCGATGTTCAGGAAGTTGAACTCTCCGCTTTCATTGGAAGTTTCTCTCTGGCCGTCTTCGAGAATTACCATTGCGCCGGGAATAATCTGCCTCGTGTTCATGTCCAACACGCGCCCGCCAATCTGGATCAACGTCTCCGTCACTGCGGGATCCCCCTGAACAAAATTGTTGATATGAGTCGTAACCAGGAAATCGTCTAGGTCGGAGAATACGGGCACGCTGATCGTCACCGTCACGGTCAGAGAAGCTTTTAGCTTGCTTCCCAGCGAACTCCAGAACTCCGCCAGGTTTTTCAACGCATCCGGATGAAGTGCAACCATTGGCAGAGGCGGATCCTGAGCGGTCAGGCTGCCTTTCAGAAAATTGGAAGGAATGGTGGGATAGCGAGAGAGAACGCGCAACACCTGCGTCAGCAAACGATGCTCTTGCAGCGCAAGTTCGGCGCCGCCCACGGGCCAGGCCGTCACCAAATACGAACAGGCCAGCCGCAACGGTGCTTGGTGTGTAATCGCGTGACCATCGTGATAATCGATTACCGGGTCGTTTAGCCGCAGCTCCAGGTTTTCACGCAAGTCATAGAGAAATACGTCGATCGTGCTCTTGTTCGGATTGAAGGGATCAAGCGGCCGGTCAAATACGATATCCGCCGCCGCCAGCTCCGGGAACAGTGTGGCGAATGACGGATCGTGCAGCACCGCCTTCAATGTTTCGCTAAGGTCACGAATCATGCAGCTATTTTTCTCCCTCGTTCTTTCCTACTGCTACCTCAACGATCTCTGCGCAAACTAAACGCTGGCGGCGGCCTTCGCGCTCTCGATCTCGCTCCATGTGCGCCCGAGTTTCTGATGTTCGCGGTGCGCCGCTTGAATCAAGTGGCTCATGTGAATCGTTCCGCCGTCGGTCGCTGCGTAAAATGCCGCGACCAGTGCCATGTTCTTGATGTTTCCGCCGGCCAGGCGCACGTCGCGCCCCAATATGTCAAATCGCACATCTGATCCAATCGGCGCTTCTTTCGGGAAAATGCTCTCCCAGATTCGCCGCCGGAACTCTTCGTCTGGAAATGGAAATTCCACGATGGCCTGGAGCCGCCGCATGAACGCTTCGTCCAGATTTTGTTTCAGGTTCGTCGCCAGGACGCTGATCCCCTGGTACTCCTCCATTTTTTGCAGCAGGTAGGAAATTTCGATATTCGCGTAGCGGTCGTGTGAGTCGCGTACTTCAGAGCGTTTTCCGAAAAGCGCGTCCGCCTCATCGAAAAAGAGAATTGCGTTGCTGTTTTCCGCAGCACTGAAAATCCGGTCAAGATTTTTCTCCGTCTCGCCCAGATATTTGTTGATTACCTGCGAAAGGTCGATGCGATAGAGGTCCAGCTCCAGTTCGAAGGCCAGCACTTCCGCCGCCATCGTTTTTCCGGTGCCCGGCGGCCCTGAAAATAAAACATTCAGCCCTTTTCCGAGAGAAAGTTTGCGGTCGAATCCCCAGTCGCCGTAAACGATGTGGCGGTTCTCGGCCTGTTGGCAGATCTCTTTCAGATGGGCGAACTGGTCGTCCGGCAAAACGATGTCGCGCCATCCATAGCGGGGGACGATTTTGCTCGCCAGCTTGCCAAGGTCGTGCCCGCATTGGCTGCGCGCCGCGCTTGCCAGTTCTGCCATGGTAGGCGACGAGGCGTCGGCCGCGACTTGGCGATCGTTTTCGCTGGCCTGGGCGGCACGCCAGCGTGAGTTCAATACGGCGGTGGTCACCGCCTCTTCGATTTGTACCGGTGTTAGCCGGAATCGCGAGGCCAAAGTTGTCAACTCATGCGGAGTAATTTCAACATCCTGGCTCTCCAGATGTGCTTGCCAGCATTTTTCTCGTTCCGTCAGGCTGGGGATTTCGAACTGCACTGGGATGATGCCGTAGACTGTCGAACCTCGCGGGGTCCACGGGATTCGTGCGGAAATAATCGTAATGCCGTCGAAGCGCGCCGCTGCATCCAGCAATTCTTTGCGATGATTGGCCGCGTCTTGCCCGCGAAGATCGTCAATTTCGGATAGGTAAAGCATGGCTTTGTTGAGCCGCGCTTCGCGGAATAGCTGGGACCAAAATTCATCTTGTCCCGCTCTTTCTCCCAGGCGATCGCATCGCACGACGAGCAAATCCATTCCGGTCAGTTGTCCCAACGCTTCGGCCGTCTCTTTTTTCGAAGAGCCGTTTGGTCCATAAAAATAGAGGGCGAGCGGCTGCCGTTCAGAACTGGCATGAGCCACCAGCCCGGGCAAAACCTGTTTCGCCTCCGCGGAGATCGCCAGCGTTTCCCAATTTCGCGTCGGATGCAGCAGTTCGCATTCGTTCGCCATCCGTGGATCCAGCCCGTTTTCTCCAAGCATCATTCGCGTGACCTGATCGTCCAGCTTCAAGTAATGTGCGAGGAACGGCGGTTCCACTTGATTGGGATCGGGTATCACGTGAAGCAGGCGGTTGCGCCTCAACGTAGCCTGCGCGGAAAGGCGCGCTCTCCCCAGAAGTTTCTCGTCAGCACTTGGGCAAAAAAGATTGAGCGCAAGCTCGATTGTGGGCCGTTTGCGGGTGACATCGTCCTGCAGGTACGCAAATATCTTTTCGTAGCGCAAGTCCACTTCCGGCGCCAGGGCCAGCAACATCAGGTCAGCGTCGAAGTGGCTCAATTGAAATGTCTCGAGCAGCCATTCCAACTGCGACTGACCGTGTTTCGTTTGAGCGCTTTGTTCATTCGCCGCAGGAATTGCTCCTGCAAAATGCGGGGAGCCCGGCTCCGTATCCAGAAGGCGCGCCACGTCTTCATTGCTGACGTACAGCCCGCGAAACGGTGAGGTCGCTTCTGGGCCGCGTGTTCCTTGCATATCTTTCACCGCCCAATCCAGAAGTCGGTCGAGCCGCTGAAACTCCGGTAGAAGCGCCGCGAAGTGCGAACTATCTCCGCCAACGTTCATCGTCTCTTCCGGAACAGCCATCGCCATAGTCTCCAGCCCAGTCCGAATCGAACCTTCATCTCTTCCAGGTACGAAGCTACGAAGAGAGGAATCTCTTGCAAACTCTCGATGTACACGCGCCGCCCGCTTGGGACATCCGTAATGTGCCCTCGCCACCTCGTCGTGCCGTCATCTACTCCTCTTTCCTCCACCCAAATTTTTACGATGAACGAGTGGGGCACCGCCTCGTCCGAAATCCTGACGCCAACTTCCGCGTCGCGCTCCACACTTGACTTACATTCATGAACCCTTTTCATCTCGGGTCCCACTCACGCGATGGCATAGGAAAACACCCGCCCGCCTTGCGGGCGTCTTTCCGGCGTCTTGCGCGCCATCTCAATTCAAAAAAAATTGATACACCAAGGTCACGGGAGGGAATTAGGTAGCCTGGGGAAAGGACACACCTCGGCTGCGGACGAATCGACTGCGCGGAAAGGGAATGGACTAGTGTCGGTCTTCGCGAATAGAGAGAGCGCTGTCTACAGCCTGGATGTCCACCTGCACGCGCCGCTGAATTCGCACCAGCAACGACCGGATTTTTTGCAGTCTTGCAACAAGGGGCGGCAGCTCCAGGTGTTCCTGTGATGCTGCTTTCGCAGAAGGTTGCGCCGCGCGCACGGAAACTTGCAATCGATCAGCGCGGATCTGTTCGTAGAGTTCCAGTGTGCTTTTCGCGGGGCCGACGTTCAATTCTTTTTGCAGTGCCGCCTCGCATCTCTGAAACCGCCGAAGCGCTCCGGCCCGGTCACCGGCCAGATAGTCCATCCTCATCAGGCGGACATAGGTGCGCTCTCTTGCACGATCCTCTTTCAGCAGGCGCTCGCCCAGTTCCAGCCCCATGGCGAATTGCCCGTGCAATTCGCAGTAAGCCATCAGGCTATCGAGCATACCCAGATACTTGTTCTGCAATCGCTCGCGGTGATAGAGACACCAATCCTGGTACCAACCTTCCAGTAGTTCACCGCGATAGAGAGCCACGGCCTCGTGCAAAGCGCCTGCGGTTTCCTGTTCCAGAGAGTCCGCCGTGACGCCCTGGGCTTTTCGGAAAGCCTTTTCGAATACGTCTACGTCCAGATCCAGGGCCAACGCTGTATCAAGCCGTACACACTCCAGGTCGGCTTGCAGCCAAGCGGTTCCGTCACGTTCCGTATCACCCAGGCCGTGATGCAGTTGCCAAAGCGTCTGACGCAGATATTTTTTTGAGAGTGCTGTGGTGCATTCGCCCCATAACTGGGCCGCGAGCACTTCACGCGAGTGTTCACGGTCGCGGTTGAGCAAGAGATAACAGAACAGTTCTTTCACTTTTCCGGAGTGCAGGCCAACCAATTCTTCGTCGTTCCGTAACACGCTGAACTTCCCGAGTAGGCTTACTTTCAGGCGCACCATGACGCAGCCTCCTGCCACAAAACCAAGGGGACTGTGCTCACGGACGGAAAGACAACAGCGTTTCGGCGCTAGCCAGCGACCACAGAATGTTCACGTCACATTGAACTTGTAACGCCCACGTTCGGCCAATCGCTTACCAAGCCTATTTGATGAGCGGTTCGTGATCGCTTGTCTTCTAACACAAAGTTTGGGCGACGAGCCTTTCTCCAGTACGGGAACGGGACTATCCCCTCTTGATGGATTGTGCAACTTTGCAACGATTCATTTCGCGTTAGCAACGTAAAAATATCTTTAACAGCTCGTGAACAGCCGCTAACTAGATCGGAGGCTCTAGCCATTTGACGTAGTAGCCCCGATCGCCTGGCTCGGTGGTTCAACCTTGCGTAACTTTATGAAAGCAGGGGGCAAGCGGGTTTTATTGCCAAGTCGCTCCGTAACCGTCAATCCGCAAATCCCAGGGAGAACGGCACCGATGGCCGACGGAAATATTCACAGCCTGTGGAAAAACATCAAGTTGCCGGATTCTTGACCTTCCGCTTGCGCGACCACTCGTTCCGAATCAGGTTCCTCGCCATGCATTTTGCACTGTGGCCACCAGCCCCCGGCGCAGGGCCTCACCAGTCGAGACTCGCTGGGATTTGAATCTAGGCAAGCGCCGTCCGGCGCGAAAGTCGGCGGTTCGTGAAAAATAGCGGGCGAGCCTGTAGGGCGATGAATTCTCCCTTTTCCTGATCTTATTGGCCAGCCATGAAAGCTACAGGTAGACCTCCTGCCGGAGGTGCTCAAGCAGCACGGGTCAATTCACTCTCGCGCCTCGCTGCGCCGTGTTTACGAAGACTTCTGCGACGGAGACAGCGCAACCGAGGCTTCACTGGTGAGGACGCGGAAAACGAATGTCTCCTGGAGATACAACTTCACCACGGAGTCGGTGTGGCTGAGATAGCCGATGGAAACATCCTGCCCGATGTTGAGTTCGAAATCGCCACCGCGCGTCGTCAGAACGAACGCACCTTCGATCGCTGGCGCCCAGATCAGGTTGCCGTCGACAATACGCTTAACGTGTTCCAGCACGGGGTAGCCGTGATCGCGAGTTTCTGCCAGAGCCGTATATTCCTCGGGTCCGAGCAAGACCGAATAGGGGCCGTTCACGCCGACAAGACGTAGTTGGCTCAGTGCGTGGGCTACCGCGTCCGGATAGTCACGCACATCTGCAGGAAGCGTCTCGATAGGATTGCTGGTGCTTTCCCGAATTCCTTGGATATCGGCCTCTTTGTATCCGTTGAAGATGGCCCGATCTTCGGCAAAGGCCAGTTTCTTCGCGGCGTCTTTAGCAGGCTGCCAATCGGAGTCTTCCGATCCACGCTCCACGTCATCGATGGTCTGGCGCGACAGTTCGAAAGGCACACGCAACTCCACCAGAGGCTTGACCTCGCGTTGTCTTGCGACGATGCCATCTGCAGGGGCGGAGATCGGCTGCAGATGGCCGGTCGCAACGCCGGGCAGCGCCAATCCTCCAGCCGAAGGAACATCCACAGCCCGCCGTCCGGCCAGATACCGCTTGAGCGTCCTGGTGGTTTCTTCTTCAATCTGTGCCCATGCAGCGTCAGAGATTGGAGCTAACTCGCGATGCAGGTTATTCATTTTTCTGTCCTTTGAGTGAACCTATTCCGAGCGTTGTGCCGTCTGCGGACGATGCCGAAGGCGGGTCCGGTTTCAATGGCACCGGGGTGTCGGTCGAGTTCGGCGCGTCTCCGCTGATGTTGTCGAGAAACGTGGATGACGGCACAAAAAATAAACTTCCAGTCACCGCCTTGCTGAAGTCGAGCAGGCGGTCGTAGTTGCCCAGGGGACGGCCCACGAACATATTCTGAAGCATCGTTTCCGTGACGCGCGGAGTACGGCTGTAACCGATGAAATAGGTCCCGAACTCGCCGTGGCCCGGCCGCCCGAAAGGCATGTTGTCTCTCAAAATCTTAAGTTCTTTTCCGTTTTCTTCGATGACCGTGAGCGCATTGTGCGCGCATGAAGGCTTCTCGGCGTCGTTCAGTTCGATGTCTGAGAGTTTCTTGCGGCCAATAATTCGCTCCTGGGTCTCAACCGGAAGGGCATTCCATCCCTTCATGTCGTGCAGGTACTTCTGCACGATGACGTAGCTGCCGCCCGCAAAGGCGGGATCTTCGTCACCAACAATGGCCGCCTCCTCTGCTGCGCCGCCGCGCGGATTTTCTGTGCCATCGACGAAGCCGATGACATCGCGGTCATCGAAATAGCGGAATCCGTGAACCTCGTCGGCAACCGATACCACATCACCGATGCTGTCCATGATCTGAGTGGCCAATTCAAAACAGAGGTCGAGGCGTTTGGCTCGAATGTGAAACAAGATGTCACCCGGGGTGGAGACGGCATGGCGGCCGCCGGAACGAATCTCGCGAAACGGATGGAGTTCGCCAGGGCGAGGCGATCCAAAGAGATGGTCCCAGGCGTCTGCGCCGAACCCAACGACACAGGTGAGCCCGGCTTCCACGTCGCGAAACTCAACCGCTCGCACGAGCCCGGCGAGATCCGCGCAGAATGCTCGCAGCGTCGCATAGTTGTCCTGCTCCGGGCGAATGCAGACGACCAGAAATATCGCCGCGCGTGTGAGCGGTCCGACCACTGTTTGCGGAAGAACAATCTCGTTCAGTTCTTTGGGCGTGTCCATTGACTGAACCTCAATCTACGATGATTCTCATCCATCTGAGGATACTTAATTGGTCGGGCGAGGGCAGCCGCCGCGGCCGAGAATAGCAAGGTTGCTTGCTCGCCGTCATGCCTTGACGATGGCGAACATAGCGCCTCCCTAATAAACTTGACAATCATAAACACAACCTTGACAAATGTCCTGGCGGCTTCCCTCGCAAGGAATCGAAGTAGAAACGGCCCACGTTTGTTGACGGATTTCGCCTGGATCACGGTCCGCTCGGAAGTGATAAAGAGTGCGGCGAACCGGAGAGAAGCTTTTAACGGCGTTTGTCAATCTGTCGCGGATTTGGTGCGCTTTTGAAAGTTTGCTGCTCCTTAAGGTACAATCCGCACCGGCCCATGGATCTTCCAGTTCAAATCAAAAAATTTGCCGGGCATGACGACTTGCCGCTGCCGGAATACGCAACTGCCGGAGCTGCAGGCATGGATTTGCGGGCGGCGGTAACGGCCAGCGTAATTCTAGAGCCGGGGAAAATGGTAATGGTAAGTTGTGGATTTTCAATCGCGGTACCGGAGGGGTTCGAAGCGCAAGTGCGGCCCCGGTCGGGTCTGGCGAGCAAATTTGGAATAACGCTGTCGAATTCTCCGGGAACGATCGATTCCGATTACCGGGGCGAAGTGAAAGTTCCGCTAATCAATCTTGGTTCCGAGAGCTTTGAGATCACCCGCGGATTGCGCATTGCGCAGATGGTGGTTGCGCCCGTCAATCGGGTGCGTTGGCAGGAAGTGGAAGAACTCAGCGAAACAGCGCGGAGCGTTGGCGGATTTGGCCACACCGGCACCAGCTGAGGCCGGGCCTGCGTCGAGTTGCCGGAGGTTCCGCGACTGCGGCCGCAATTCCCTGAAGCGCCGGAAGTCGTTTGAAGCGGCCGAAAGGTTCACAAACACGGGTCCGGTTGTCGATTCCCGGTGACTTCACTAAACTGAACAAGTCCGGTGCAACACTGAAACTTCCCTCATGGCCCTCTACTGCGCTCACGGCTCGTCCGCTACGGAAATTTCCTCTTCTGAGTTGCAGCAATTCCTGTATGAAGCGCTCGATAAATTGGGGAAGCGCAGCCGCGTGCTGGCCGTGCCTCCGGACTACACCCGGGTGCAATCGCGCGCCGGCGAATTGACGCGATACGCTTGGGAGTATTTCGGGGACCGTCTCGGCGCTGTGCTGCCTGCTCTTGGAACGCACACCGCCATGTCGCCCCAGCAGTTGCAATGGATGTTTGGGGAAATGCCGCGCGACCGTTTTCGGGTCCACAACTGGCGTCAGGATGTGGAAACGATTGGCGCCGTTCCAGCGGAATTCATTCATGAGCAATCGGAAGGGAAGCTCCGCTACGAATGGCCAGCGCAGGTCAATCGCCTGATCGTACACGGAGATTTCGATTTAGTTTTGTCGATTGGTCAGGTCGTCCCGCATGAAGTGGTTGGCATGGCGAACTACAACAAAAATATTCTTGTCGGAACCGGCGGGCCCGACAGCATTAATCGCAGCCACTACCTCAGCGCCGTTTACGGCATGGAACGCATCATGGGACGCGCGGACAATCCGGTTCGCCGCGTGCTGAACTATGCGGCACGGGAATTTCTGGGGAATATTCCCATCGTGTACGTGCTCACCGTAGTCGGAAGAACTGCCGACGGCAACACGGCAATTCGCGGACTGTATGTCGGCGATGATGACGAATGTTTTCGCAAAGCCTCCGAGCTGAGTTTCGAAGTCAATTTTGAAATGCTGCCCGAGCCCATCGCGAAAGCGGTGGTCTATCTCGATCCTCACGAATTTCACAGCACTTGGCTCGGGAACAAGGCGGTCTACCGGACGCGGATGGCAATGGCTGACGGCGGCGAATTGCTCATCCTCGCGCCTGGAGTGCGGGAATTCGGTGAGGATCCAGAGATTGACGCCCTCATTCGCAAGTACGGGTATCACGGAACCCCTGCCACGCTCGCCATGGTTGAGAACAACCAGGATCTTGCCGCCAACCTAAGTGCCGCGGCTCACCTGATCCACGCTTCTTCCGAGGGACGATTCAAAATTACATGGTGTCCGGGACAGCTCACGCGTAAAGAGATCGAAGGAGCCGGTTTTGCCTTTGCCGATCTGGACACGCTCGAGCAGCGGTACAATCCCGCAAAACTGCAACATGGCTTCAATACCGTTGACGGGGAAGAAATATTTTTCATTGCGAATCCGGGCCTCGGCCTTTGGGCGTCCAAAGACAAGTTTAAAACAAAGCAGTAGAGCTGTGGTTTCTGAACCGCTAGCGAGCGACCCTGTACAGGGAAGGTGATTCGTGTCGAGCTACCTGGGTGCGATCGATCAGGGAACGACCAGCACAAGATTTGTCATTTTTGATCGTTCCGGCCGAATTGTGTCCATGGCCCAGGCCGAACACGAACAGATCTATGCCCGCCCGGGCTGGGTTGAGCACGATCCGGAAGAGATTTGGCGAAGAACGCAGGAAGTCATCGCCGGAGCCATGCAGCAGCGCGGCTTTCGTCCGCAAGATTTGGCGGCCATCGGCATCACCAATCAACGGGAGACGACCGTCGCCTGGAATCGCCGGACCGGACAACCCGTGCACAACGCCTTGGTTTGGCAAGATACGCGTACCGAAAATGAGGTTGCGGAATTTGCAAAACAGGGCGGTCAGGATCGTTTCAGGGGCCAGACCGGATTGCCACTGGCAACCTACTTCAGCAGTTTGAAAATTCGTTGGATCCTCAATCACGTTCGCGAAGCACAGGAGCTGGCCAGGACAAGAGATCTGCTTTTCGGGAATATCGACGCGTATCTGGTTTGGAAGCTCACCGGCGGAAGCGAAGGCGGGATTCATGTAACCGACGTTACCAACGCCAGTCGAACGCAACTCATGGACCTCAAAACATTGTCGTGGGACCAGACCTTGCTTGAAACATTCGGAATTCCCGAGCATGTTTTGCCGAAAATCGTTTCCAGCAGCGAGGTTTATGGTCTCGCTAGCCTGGCGAGTATCCGGGATGTCCCCATCGCCGGAATTCTCGGCGATCAGCAAGCGGCTCTGGTGGGCCAGACCTGCTTCACACCCGGACAAGCCAAGAACACCTACGGGACCGGATGTTTCTTGTTGATGAACACCGGAGTTGAGCCGGTATTTTCAAAACACGGGCTGTTGACGACCGTCGCGTTTCAATTTGGCGAGAAACTCGCCCACTATGCGCTCGAAGGCAGCATTGCGATCACGGGAGCCCTGGTTCAGTGGATGCGCGACAACGTCGGCCTTATCGCCAAGAGTTCGGACATTGAATCGCTGGCCCGAACGGTGAACGACAATGGCGGCGTATATTTTGTTCCGGCCTTCTCAGGGCTCTATGCGCCGTATTGGCAATCCTCCGCCCGTGGAGTGATCGCGGGCTTGACCCGCTACGCCAATAAAGGACACCTCGCACGGGCGGTCCTGGAAGCTACGGCCTACCAGACGCGCGAAGTGGTTGAAGCGATGGAACTCGACTGCGGCAGGAGACTCGACATTTTGCGCACCGACGGCGGAATGGTTGGTAACGATTTGCTCATGCAATTTCAATCTGACATTCTTGGCCGCCAGGTTGTCCGTCCGGTCATCCAGGAGACCACCGCCCTTGGCGCGTCCTACGCGGCTGGTCTGGCCGTTGGCTTTTATAAGGATATCAGCGAGTTGCAAGAAAATTGGGGCGTAGACCATACGTGGAACCCGCAACTGGAAGACGGCCCGCGGGAAAAGTTGTACGCCGACTGGAAGAAAGCGGTAACCCGCTCTTTCAATTGGGTCGACTAACCCGCATTGACTTCGGCAGGCAAATCTCTTACAAATTGCGACCGAACAGCTTGGAGAGGAATCAAAGATATGGCGTCACCGCTCTTTGGTGAGTTCATGGGAACAATGATCATGATTCTTCTCGGCGACGGGGTCGTCGCAGGCGTCCTGCTGAAGAAATCGAAGGCGGAGGGATCCGGCTGGATGGTCATAACGGCCGGGTGGGCGTTTGCCGTAATGGCCGGAGTATTTACCGCCATTGCTTGCGGCAGCAAGGATGCCCATCTCAATCCTGCGGTTACGCTGGGATTTGCCATCTCGGCGCATGATTTTTCAAAGCTCGCGCCTTACGCCACGGCGCAAATGCTTGGAGCGATGGTGGGCGCCGTACTCGTCTGGCTGCACTTCTTGCCGCACTGGAAAGAGACCCAGGACGCTGCGGCTAAGCTGGCGGTTTTCTGCACTGCTCCTGCAATTCGAAATGCGGCGGCCAACGTGATGAGCGAAGTTATCGCGACATTTGTGCTGATCCTGGTTGTAGGGGCGATCAGCTCGCGAACGGTTTCGGCTGCCGGACTCACCCCCGGCATCGGGCCGTATCTGGTGGGCGCGCTGGTCTGGGGAATTGGTCTTTCGCTCGGAGGGACAACCGGATATGCGATCAATCCCGCGCGTGACCTGGGGCCGCGGATTGTGCATTCCGTGCTTCCCATCGCAGGCAAAGGCGCTTCGGACTGGAGCTACGCGCCGTTTCCGGTGGTGGCACCGCTCCTCGGAGCAAGCCTCGCGGGCCTGCTGATTCATGCAATAAATTTTTGAGGCGGCGAGACGACCTCGCAATAGCTGATCAAGTCACTTTAGGAGCATGAAATGAAAATTCTTGTAGCTGGCCTGGGAGTCGATTCTCTCGGTGCAGTACAAAGCGCGCTGGCCGACCAGGGCTATGAATTGCTATTGGAGGAAACCGCGATCTTAAGCCAGATCGAGCAGCTCGCGCCTGAAGTTCTCGTCACCGAAGCGAGCCCGACCGACCTCACCTGCTGCGCCGTCATTACCCAGCTCAAGGCGCGCGAGAGCACCAAGGTCATTCGCGTGCTCGTGGTCGTAAAGGGCGGGGCGCTCGAGCGCGCACGGGCTCTCGATCTTGGAGCAGACGACGTCCTCTCGTTTCCATTCGAACCGCTCGAGTTTGCCGCACGCGTGCGAACTCAATTTCGCGAACGCCAGCCCGAAGAAGAATTACGCGGCAAATTGAAAGTAGCGGAACAAAAAGAGCACCTGGCGGAAATTGCCATGGACTCGCTGAGCGGCGGAACCGTCACCGGCAAGCGTTTGTGGATATTGCCAACCGTTGTAGGGATGGCGGTACTCGCCGTAATCGCCACCGTGGTTACTTCCATTGCTTTTCGGAAAAATACCAAAGAGACGCGGCAGCTTAAAGCCGAAGTGGCCCGCTTGAGCACCGGCATCGGGAGGCAAGGAGACATCCTTCAGCAAGCACAAAAGGAACGCGCTGCCCTGCTTGCCGGTGGCGGAACGGATCCGGCGAACCGCGCCGCACTGGAAGCACAGTCGAGAAGCCTGCGGGAAAAAATGGCGTCCGCCGGCAGCGCCGACGCGGACAATATCCGCAAGGAGCTTGCCAAAACACAGGATCGCTTGAATCGGCTGGAGAGCGACCGCAAGATTGCCGAAACGATTGTCAGTAAATCTGGATCAAGCGTATGTCTGCTGCATGTGGTTGTAGAATTTCTGGACCGCTCGTCGGGAAAGCCCATTCTGGTTGCCGTGGACGGGTTGGGGAAACCAATCCAGGACGCAAAGGGCATGGTCCAGCTCGCCACCGAAGGCAACGGGCCCCATCTGCAACTCGATATTTTTGGCACAGGGTTCCTGGTTCGCAAGGACGGGCAGCTCGTAACCAATCACCACGTTGCCGAGCCATGGTGGGGCAATGACGAACTGAAAAAGCTGATCGAAGGCGGGGCTTCGGCTTATGCGCTTTCCTATACGGCGTATTTTCCTGGTAGTTCGGAAGGAATTCGCGCCAAGGTTGAACGCATTTCTACGGAAGCGGACGTGGCCACGTTGCGGCTCGAGGGGACGGCGCCTGCCGGCACGTTGGTCTTGAGCCTGGATGACAAAGCCAGTTCCAGTGTATCGGGCGAACCAGTCGTTTTGATCGGTTACCCGACGGGCATCGAGGGGATTCTGGCGCGCGCAGGTTCTGATGTGGCCGAGCGAATCGCCGGAAACGCCACAAACGTCAGCCAGATTGTCGCCAAACTTGCAGCTGAAAAATTGATTCGGCCCACGACCACCCAGGGGCACATCGGAGACGTATTGCAGGATAAAATTGTTTACGATGCGGCCACCACTTCAGGAGGATCGGGTGGGCCGCTTTTTGATCACAACGGAAAAGTAATTGGAGTTAATTTTGCGATCTTGAATGGATTTGGCGGCTCCAACCTGGCTGTTCCGGCGCGGTACGCCCAACAACTCTTCAAATAATGGGGCAGGACGCTCGTAACCCCGATCCGTCGTCCCTTCTTGCTTCAGGCAGGGGGAAGCTGCCAAGACGGGCAGTTCAGAGCCCGGCTATGGCGGTTTGCGCGCAGGCGGCCGTCTAGCTTCTTGCTCCGCACTGGGCTCGAACGCTGTCCTGGGCACCGTCTACCAGGCAGGGAACTGAGCCCCCACCCCCGGAGTCGTTTCCTTTGCAGCGATCCCCGCACGCGCGACGAGTCCCGGCACATGGTCCGGCAACCATAGTTTTGCGTCAGCGCGCTATTACTCGATCTGGGGATCAAAATTCCCCCCAATCTGGGGTTTTGCCGGGGGCAGTTCGAGTTCACACTGGCGGCGCTCGCAGTCAGGCAAGTCATTTCAGTGGGCCAGATGTCGCGAAAATCTTCTTTGGGAGAGCATTCACAAGGGTCGCGTGGCTGCTGCGCAATTTATTCTTCAGGAGTCGATCGATGTCAGTATTAGCGATGGGACTGGCAAGGGCAACGCAAGACGCAATTATTTCGAACGGTTCTCAGTGGGAAAGTGAAAAAGAAATTGTAAGTGCTGCCAAGCGCGGGGACGCAACCGCCTTTCGCGCGCTCTGTGAGCGCCACTCACCACGAATTCTTCACACGATGTACCGAATTACCAAGAACCGCGAAGACGCCGAAGATGCATTCCAGGATTCGTTGTTGAAGGCTTATACGCATATCAAAGACTTCGACGGTCGGTCGAGCTTTTCAACCTGGCTCACGCGAATCGCGATCAATTCAGCGCTAATGATTCTCAGAAAAAAGCGCAATTCACTGGAAGTCTCGATGGATGAATCAAGCGACAGCAATGTATTTCAAACCTATTGGCAGGTTCCGGACCGCGCTCCGGATCCCGAAAAACAATGTGCCCAGGAGGAACGGCAGGTTTGTCTCCGCGGGGCCATCGAAAAATTGCGCCCGAGGATTCGCCAGGTTGTTGAATTGCATCAGTTGCAGGAACATTCCATGAAAGAATCAGCGAAAATCCTGGGCATCTCGGTGGTGGCTGCCAAGGCGCGGCTTTTTCACGCCAAACTATCTTTGCGCAAGGCTTTGCGGCCGAAAAGAATTAATGGTGTTCGGCTCGCCAAACAGAGCCCGCGTTCCTTTCATCAAGTGGCGCAACGACCCGGCGTGTCCGCAGCGCAGGCGGGATAAGCCCGGGAAAAGGACAATCCAGATGGCTGCAGGAGTTTATTCAATCGCACCAGAAAAAACGAAAAAGGCCGGGGCCCGCAAGCCGGGGTCTCTCAGCCCGGACGGGGTTGGCGAAATAGCGGGCAATCTGGCTCATCTGCTTGCCGATGTATTCGCACTCTATGTAAAAACCAAAGGGTTTCACTGGCACATGAGTGGAGTTCATTTCCGCGACTATCACTTGCTGCTTGACGAGCAAGCCGAGCAAATTTTTGCCATGACCGACGCTATCGCGGAGCGGGCAAGGAAAATCGGCGGTTCCACCCTGCGTTCGATCGGCGATATTGCCCGCCACCAGCGCCTCGAAGACAGTGACGAGACGTTTATTACCCCCAAGGAAATGCTCTCAGAACTCTGTGACGACAATCGGCAGCTCACCGAGTTTTTGCGCGCGGCGCATGAGGTTTGCAATACCCATAGGGATGTCGCCACGGCCAGCTTAATTGAGACCTGGATCGACCAGGCAGAACGGCGAACCTGGTTTCTATCGGAAATCGAATCTGCTCTCTAGTCGCGCCGTTCCCCCGCCGGGGCCCTCCGGCGGGCGTCCCCAGTCTGCACTTGCAACCTACCCGGGGAGCGACTACGCTCTCGAACTTGAATTGGGCCGCCTGCGGATCGTGACGACCCCATTCAGGCGGCGTATTGCCTGAAGCAAATCGATTGCCGCCACAAATTCTTGCGCCTTTTTATGGCCAGAACGGATTGCCGCAATGGGGTCATCGACGGGCCTCGACCACGCTAAGATTCTGGCGGCCGAGAAAAGTCTGGAATTCATCAAAGAGGGCATGGTCGTTGGTCTCGGCTCAGGCTCGACGGCAACGCATTTCATCAAGTTGCTGGGCGAACAGGTGCGGCAAGGACTGAAAATTCGCGGCATATGTTCTTCGACAGCGAGCGAGCAACTGGCGAAATCTTTGTCGATCCCCACAATTGATTTTCATGAATCCACGGAAATCGATGTAACCATCGATGGGGCCGACGAAATCGGCCCCGGCCTGAACCTCATCAAGGGAGGAGGAGGAGCGCTGCTTCGCGAGAAGATCGTCGCCAGCGCATCCCGGCGGTTCATTATCGTTGCGGATTCCAGCAAAACCGTCGAAGTTTTAGGCAAATTTCCGCTGCCGGTTGAAGTCATTCCCATGGCTTCGCCGCTGGTTGCCAGGAAATTGATGGATATGGGCATCCCGTGCGCGGTACGCAAGGCCCGGAATGGCGCGGAATACATAACGGATGAAGGCAACCTGATCCTGGATTGCCAGTGCGGGAAAATCCTGGACCCCGACGCTCTGGCGCGATCGATCGGGGACATCGTCGGCGTTGTGGAACATGGATTATTTTTGTATATGGCAGAACTTGCGCTGGTCGCTAGCGGTTCCGAAGTTCTGCTGCTGCACCGCTGAATATCGATTCATTTTCATGGAGTGGCCATGAGTGTCGCGTCAGAGAAGGGAATTATTGAGATTTCCAGTCCCTATTCTTTTGAAGAATCACTTAAGCGAATTGAAGAAAAAATACGGGAAAAGGGACTCACCGTATTCTGCGTCGTGGATCACAGCGGGGCCGCGGAAAAAGCTGGGTTGCAGATGCCGCCTACAAAAGTTCTGCTCTTCGGAAACCCGCACGGCGGAACTCCGGTGATGGTCGCGTCGCCGACCAGCGCGATCGATCTGCCATTAAAAGTGCTGCTTTGGGAAGACGCCGGCGGACGAGTTTGCGCCAGCTACAACAGTCCTGAATATCTCAAAGAGCGGCACAATATTCCAGAAACTCTCGTCCCCAGGATCAGCGCTGTAGGTCCTCTGCTGCAAGCGGCGCTAGCCTAGGAGCCGCGCGAAGCGTACTCCGACAAGCGACTTTTCGCTGCAATGAAGCAAAAGAATGCCGCACGGAAGCTCTTCCCCGGCGGGTTCACACGCAATACACTTTCCTATGGCCTGTCGGAAGCGCGCATTTTCTTCAAAGCCATTGCGGCGGCATGGGATTTTCCCCAACTGCACATGGCCTCCAGGAGCGGACGAAGTGATTGCCCGGCAGGCGTGACGTGATACACAACCCGCGGCGGGGCATCCGGAAAAACTGTCCGCTCGACGATTCCGGAGTTCTGCAGGTCTCTGAGCTGCTGCGAGAGCGTGCGCTGTGTGATCCCTGTCACCTGACGCTTCAAGTCGGAAAATCTCTTCTCGCCGGAAAAGAGCTGCTCTAGTACCGCGGCCTTCCAGCGCCCGCCGAGGACCCGCGCCGTCAGTTCCACAGGACAAATCGCATGTCGTTTCGCCATCGTTGCACCCGGTGCTGAATTGTATACCAAGTATCCGATGGGGATCGGCGATTGTAATGTAACCATCGCCTATCCTCTTTCATCTATTCCGACTACTCGTTCTCTGCGGGGATTGGCGCCCCTGCCCTCGACGCCCTGCATAGCGAGCAAGGTAAGAAAATCAACGGGGACGATCCAGAGGTAGCGCACGCATGGAACTGTTACTGAGTCAGTTGCAAGCAAGGCAGCCCGGCAAAACCGCCAGCAAGCCAACCAACCTGGTCGCTGGAATCGCCGGCCTGTTCTTGGTCGCCGTATTTAGTTTCGGGTGCCGAAGCGCGGAATCGGCGGCTGCGCCGCCGCCTCCGACCGTATCGGTCGCTCCGGTGATTGAACGTCAGATCACGGAATGGGACGAGTTTACCGGCCGTCTGGACGCCGTTCAAAAAGTTGAAATTCGCCCCCGCGTTTCCGGTTACATCGATAGAGTTGCCTTTACCGAAGGCAAAGAGGTAAAAGCCGGCGATTTGCTGTTCCAAATCGATCCGCGTCCGTATCAAGCCGAGCTGGACAAAGCGCGCGCGGAGGAAGAACGCGTGAAAACACGTTCGGTTCTGGCAAAACAAGAAGTCGACCGCGCCGAAAAAATGCTGGCCAAGCGGGCCATCTCGCAGGAAGAAATGGACGAGCGCACCAACGCGCTGCAGGAGAGCGTTTCGGCCATCGCTTCGGCAAAAGCGGCAGTGGAACAGGCCGCGCTCAACGTGGAATTCACGCACATAACCTCGCCTATCGACGGCCGGGTGAGCCGCACGGAGATTACCAAAGGGAACTTGGTGGCCAGTGGCCCCGCTGCGGCGACGCTGCTCACCACCGTCGTCTCGCTGAATCCAATCTATGCGTACTTTGATGGCGATGAACAGTCCTATTTGAAATACGTGAAGCTGGCGCACAGCGGTGAGCTGCGCAGCTCACGAGAAGTCAAGACTCCGGTGTATATGGGGCTTGCCAACGAAGAAGGCTATCCGCACGAGGGGTACATCGATTTCCTGGACAATCAAGTAAATGCGGCAGCGGGAACCATCCGTATCCGCGCGGTCTTTGACAACCGCGAGCGGCTCTTCACTCCCGGCCTATTCGCCAAAATCAAGATTGTCGGCAGCGGCAAATATAAAGCAATTCTGGTTCGCGACAGCGCGGTAGGCACGGACCAGGACAAGAAATATGTGCTGCGCCTCGCGCCCGACGGCACCGTGCAATCCCAATTTGTACAACTCGGTCCTCTCGTAGATGGTCTGCGCATCATTCGCGAAGGACTGAAACCCGGCGACAAGATCGTCGTCAACGGCACGCTAAAGGTGCGCTCCGGCATGCAAGTGAAAGCCGATGTCACGCCCATGCAAGAAACCGAGAAGTCGCCCGCCCCGAGCGGTGCTGGCCGCTAGTTAGAAAAGGAATCCATCGTGAATTTCTCAAAGTTTTTCGTCGATCGACCTATTTTTGCGGCGGTCATCTCCATCGTGATTTTTCTCGGTGGGCTGATCGCCATGGGCAAGCTGCCTATCAGTGAATACCCGGAAGTTGTGCCGCCGACCATCGTGGTCCGCGCACAGTTTCCCGGGGCCAACCCGCGCGTGCTCGCCGAAACGGTGGCAACGCCCCTTGAAGAACAAATCAACGGCGTTGAAAACATGCTGTACATGTCGTCGCAAGCCACGACCGACGGCGTCATGACCCTTACCGTCACCTTCCGCCTGGGAACCGACCCCGACCAGGCGCAAGTGCTGGTGCAAAACCGCGTATCGCAGGCAGAACCGCGGCTGCCGGAGATTACCCGTCAGCTGGGCGTCACCACGATCAAGAGTTCTCCGGACCTCACCATGGTCGTCCACTTGTTTTCGCCCGACGATCGCTACGACAAAGTCTATCTGCGCAATTATGCCGTTCTGCAGGTCAAGGACGTTCTCGCGCGGCTGCCCGGCGTGGGTCAAGTACAGCTTTTCGGCGCGGGTGACTATTCCATGCGGGTCTGGCTGGATCCGGAAAAAGTAGCGGCCCGCGGGCTAACGGCCAGCGATGTCGTGCAGGCCATCCGCGAGCAAAACGTGCAAGTCGCCGCCGGCGTTGTGGGCGGCCCGCCGAACGACAACAAGGTGGACTTCCAGCTCAGCGTCAACGCGCGGGGGCGTCTTGTCGATGAACAGGAATTCGGCGACATCATTGTCAAGACCGGGGCGCAAGGAGAAGTCACCCACTTGCGCGATGTCGCGCGACTCGAACTGGGCGCCGCGGATTATGCGTTGCGCTCCCTGCTGAACAACAAAACAGCGGTGGCCATACCAATTTTTCAGTCTCCCGGCTCCAATGCCATTCAGCTCTCCGATGACGTTCGCAAAACAATGGAAGAGCTGAAGAAAAATTTCCCGCAAGGCGTGGACTACAGCATCGTCTACGATCCCACTGTATTTGTCCGCGATTCAATTCGCGCCGTCATTCACACGCTGTTTGAAGCCGTCATCCTCGTGGTCATCGTCGTGGTGCTGTTCCTGCAGACCTGGCGGGCTTCCATCATTCCGCTGCTGGCCGTACCTATTTCCATTGTTGGCACATTCACGGTGATGCTGGGCCTGGGGCTTTCGATCAATGCGCTGTCTCTGTTCGGACTCGTTCTGGCCATCGGTATCGTCGTCGATGACGCTATCGTCGTCGTGGAAAACGTTGAACGGAACATCGAGCTGGGACTGCCTCCCCGCCAGGCCACCTATCAAGCGATGAAAGAAGTCAGCGAGCCGATTGTCGCCATTGCCCTGGTGCTTTGCGCCGTGTTCATCCCCATCGCCTTCGTCAGCGGCCTTACCGGTCAGTTCTACAAACAATTCGCTTTAACCATCGCGATTTCCACATTGATTTCCGCGTTTAACTCGCTGACGCTCAGCCCCGCGCTTTGCGCCATTCTTCTCCGTCCCCGCGATGCCAAAAAAGACTGGTTCTCGCGCTTTCTCGATCGGGCGCTCGGCTGGGTTTTCCGCCCGTTCAACAAGATCTTCACGCGTTCCTCAACGGCGTATGGTTTGGTGGTTAACAAGTTTGTCCGGCAAACGGTCATAGGATTTCTCCTCTATGCCGGGCTGATCACCCTGGCCTATTTCGGTTTCCGCACGGTCCCCACGGGTTTTGTGCCGATTCAGGATAAACAATATCTTGTAGGCTTTGCCCAGCTTCCTGACGGCGCCAGCCTCGATCGCACCGAAGCGGTCATCAAACAGATGTCGGACATCGCGCTCAAGCACAAGGGCGTCATCAATTCCATCGCATTTCCCGGACTCTCCATCAACGGATTCGTCAACACTTCGAATTCCGGAATTGTTTTCGTAGGCCTCGACAACTTTGACAAGCGCCGCGACCCGTCGGAATCCGGACCAGCCATTGCGCGTTCTCTCAACCAGGAATTCGCAGCTGTCAAAGATGCCTACATCATTATTTTCCCGCCGCCTCCGGTGCAGGGGCTGGGAACCATCGGCGGCTTCAAAGCCCAGATTGAAGATCACGCCGGTCTCGGGGAAGCGGCTCTCACGCAGGCGACCAATGACCTGATCGGGAAAGCCAGCCAAGATCCCAATCTTTCTGAAATGTTCTCCAGCTACAGAACCAGCGTCCCGCAGCTGGAAGCCGATCTCGACCGCACCAAAGCCAAGCGCAGCGGGGTCGCCGTTACCGACGTTTTTGACACGATGCAGATCTATCTCGGCTCGCTGTACGTGAATGACTTCAATAAATTTGGCCGCACCTATCAGGTGATTGTGCAAGCCGATTCGCGGTTCCGCTCCAATCCCAAGGACATCGCACAGCTGAAAACGCGCAACTCACGCGGAGAAATGGTCCCGCTCGGTTCCGTGCTGACCGTAAAAGACAGTTTTGGCCCGGACCGCACCATGCATTACAACGCCTACCCCACGGCTGATATCAACGGGCAAGCCTCGAAAGGGCACAGCTCGGGCGAAGCGGTTTCCGCGCTGGAAAAAGTTGCCGCCGAAGTTCTTCCCAACGGCATGAAGATCGAATGGACCGAGCTGACCTACCAGCAGATTCTTGCTGGCAACACGATGGCGTATATTTTCCCAATTTGTATCCTGCTCGTGTTCCTCGTTCTGGCGGCGCAGTACGAGAGCTGGTCGTTGCCGCTGGTCGTCATTCTTATCGTTCCCATGTGCTTGCTGTCCGCGATCGCGGGAGTTTGGATCACGGATGGCGATAACAACGTGTTTACGCAAATCGGACTGATCGTTTTGGTCGGCTTGGCTTGCAAAAATGCCATTCTAATCGTGGAGTTCGCCAAAGCCATGCAGGAGGAAGGCGCTGACCGCTTCACTGCGATTCGCGAAGCTTGCCGCCTGCGGTTGCGGCCCATTCTGATGACCTCGTTCGCGTTCATCATGGGCGTAATTCCACTGGTCCGCTCCGAGGGCGCTGGCTCGGAAATGCGCAAATCCATGGGCGTTGCCGTTTTTGCCGGGATGCTGGGCGTTACTTTCTTTGGCCTGTTGCTCACACCGGTTTTCTACGTCGCGATTCGGGGATTCATCGAACGCAAGAATCCCGCGAAGACACCCGAGCCGACTCCGTCGCACCCCGGCCCAGAAAGGATTTCCGGCAATGTCCTGGAAGCATAAAATTTCGTTTCTGTTTCTGGTGGCGGCGCTGGCAGGTTGCACCGTCGGGCCAAAATACGCCAAGCCCAAGGTCGCCGTCGATCCTTCGTTCCACAATGCGACCCCGGAGCTTTACGGCTCTGCTGAACCCGTTGCCCAATTCTGGTCGCAGTTTGGCGATCCGCTGCTCGATCGCCTCATCAAGGAAGGGCTCGGTTCGAACTTTGATCTGAAGATTGCGGCCGCCAGACTGCGGGAAGCGCGCGCATTACGCCGGGAATCCAAGTACGATCGTTTTCCTACCGTCACGACGGAAGCAGATTTCACAAAGTCCAAGTTGAGCACCGACCAGGGACAAGGATTTCCGGGGAATTTGCTGCAGAATCAGCTTTACGAAACGGGTTTTGACGCCTACTGGGAGATCGACTTTTTCGGCCGCGTCCGGCGATCCGTGGAAGCTTCGACGGCTTCCTCCGAAGCGTCCTTCTACGACGTCGAAGCCGTTCAAGTCAGCGTCGCCAGTGAAATCGCCCGCAACTACATGGAGTTGCGGGGTCTGCAAACCCAGTTGCACGTTGCCGAGCGCAACGCGGCGAATCAGTCGGACACACTGGATATCACACAATCGCGTCTGGATGCCGGCCGCGGAACAGCTTTTGATACCGAGCGCGCCCAGTCGCAACTGAGTTCGACGAAAGCGATTATTCCCGCGCTCAAGTCGCAAATCGCGTTTGCCGAAAATCGCCTTGCGGTTCTGGTAGGCCGCTCTCCAAGTTCACTCGTGGGCGAACTCGACAAGCCGATGGAAATTCCAGCATTGCCGGACAAGCTGGACATCAGCTCCCCGGAAGCGCTCTTGCGCCGGCGTCCCGACATTGCCGCCGCCGAACGGCGCCTGGCCGCGCAAACGGCGCTTGTCGGCGTAGCGGTTGCCGATCTTTTTCCAAGAGTGGTCTTCTCGGGAAACTTGGCCCTCAGTTCGAACGATTTCACCGGTCTCGGATCGCAAGGCTCGTCGAGTTATTCATTTGGCCCCAGCGTGACTTGGCCCGCTTTCAATCTTGGCCGCGTGAAGGCGCGCATCCGCGCCAGCGAAGCGCGTAACGATCAGGCCCTGGCGCAGTATCAGCAAACGGTATTGCAAGCCATCGAAGAAACCGAGAATGCTCTGGTCGCGCTCGAACAGTCCCGGGCGCGGCGAGAACAGCTCACACAAGCCGCGCAATCCAGCAGAAATGCCGCAGAGCTGGCGCGAATTCGTTTCGATGGGGGCATCGCCGATTTTCTTCAGGTTCTGGATGCCGAACGCACGCAGCTGGAAGCCGAGGATCGGCTCGCGCAAAGCCGCACGGAAACGGCTACGGCCACCATTGCCGTGTATAAGGCTCTTGGAGTCGGCTTCGCGGCAGCGGGCAATCCGAAAACAGCACAAATTCCATAAACCAGTTTTTCCGTCGCCGGTCATTTTTGTGGCAAAATATCAAATGGCCGAAACGGAGAGCCCCAGTTCTTCCCGGATCGTTTTCACATTTCCCAGTTTCACATTATTTCAGGTCGCCCGTTTCTCGATTGTGGTGGCCACCGAGATGCAGTCGGTCGCCGTCGGGTGGCAGGTTTACGAGATTACGAAACGTCCTCTGGATTTGGGCCTGGTCGGACTGGCGCAATTTCTTCCGGGAATCCTGCTGTTTCTGGTCTCGGGCCACGTAGCCGATCGCTATGACCGCCGCAAACTGACGACTCTCTGCTATGGCGGATTTGCCGCTTGTTCCGCACTCCTGCTCCTGCTCACAGTGCGCGGCGCGCATTCCGTTTATCCCATCTATGCCGTGCTTATTCTTCTGGGCGTGGTCCGTTCACTGAATGGGCCCGTCAGCAGGGCCTTGCTTCCTCAATTAATTCCCATGGAGCATTTTCCCAGCGCCATTGCCTGGGCTTCTACCGTTTTTCAATGTGCCACAATTTTGGGCCCCTCGCTCGGAGGAGTTGTTTACGCTGCATTTCACGGACCAGCAGCGGTCTATGCGCTTTCTCTGGTCTGCGGAATCACCGCTGCATTTTCCATGCTGAGAGTCCACGTGCAGTCTACCGCGCGCCCGCGCGAGCCCATTACCCTGGCCTCTGTTTTCGCGGGATTCAATTACATCTGGCGGGAAAAAATAATTCTCGGCTCCATCTCTCTCGATCTCTTCGCTGTCCTGCTTGGCGGCGCGGTGGCCCTGCTGCCGGTCTACGCTGGCGAAATTCTGCGCACCGGCCCCCGGGGGCTCGGACTTCTGCGCAGCGCGCCGGGAGCCGGAGCCGCCGTCATGGCCGTCTTCCTGGCCCACAAGCCGTTGCGCCGCCGGGCGGGAATCACCATGCTCTGGTGCGTCGCCGGATTCGGCCTGGCCACCATCATCTTCGGCCTTTCGCGCAGCATCACGCTGTCCCTCGTCGCGCTGTTCCTGGTCGGCGCAACCGACATGGTCAGTGTGATCGTTCGCCAGACCTTGATCCAGGTTGCCACGCCCGACGAGATGCGCGGCCGCGTCAATTCCGTCGATATGGTTTTCATCGGGGCTTCTAATGAATTTGGCCAGTTCGAATCCGGCCTCACCGCGCACTGGTTCGGCACAGTTCCCGCCGTTGTGCTGGGCGGCATCGGCACAATTGCGGTGACCGGTTTGTGGGCCTGGATCTTCCCGCAATTGCGCAAGGCTGACCGGCTGATCCGGACATCACCCGGCGCAGCTCTTTAGCACGCACTGCTTCACTGCGGGGCCGGCAAGGAGATCGGAGGCGCGCTTACCTTCGGCGGCAGGTCCCCGGTCAGCGAATTCTTTACAGAATCCGGAATCTTGTCCGCGTTCTTGACCAGCACACTCACCTGCCATATCTGGGTTTCGGTCAAACGCTCTTTGAATCCCGGCATGCCGGTCATGCGGATTCCGTTTTCCACTTTCCAATAATTCTCCCAGGGTTCATCGTCGGTGACCCCAACGCCGCGAAACAGTTGCGGGGGATGGGGAAACATGCCCTCGGCGATGGCCGTTTTTTCCTTGCCGGGAAGCCCGTGGCATACCGCGCAGTTCTCTTTGTAAATGGTTGCTCCTTCTAGAAGGTTCCGCTCGTCGGCCGGCGTGGCTGGTTCGGAATGCGGCATGTGGTCCAGGTAGGATTTCTGGGCCATTTGCGCCAGTTTTCGTTCAAATGGCATTTCCGGAGAGGTCACTGCTACAGGGGCTTTGCCACTAGAGAAATAAAGGTAGACCCACCCCACGACGAGCAAAAGGCCCACCAAAATACCCAAAATGAGTCCCTTAATCATTGCCGCAGCCTCCTTTAGGCTTGAGCGTTCCCACCCGCCGGGCATGGGAGTGCGTTGCGCGGTTTAGTGTATGGTTGTCCGGTCCGACTGCCCACCACATTCTGTAACAATTGCAACTTTCCCATGTTGGATGCCGCTAGAACTGCCATTGTTTCGCTCGTGTTTATTTCGATCCCGGCCGCGTAACCATTCCTCCCGAAAAGCCGTCTTATCTATTGCGTAGGCTATACTTTTCCCTGGACTGCAAAATGGACGTCGAAGCAGCCAAGTGTCTACTTGCGATGCTCTTGCCGCCGGCAGACTCGCTCACATACTTGATGTAACTAACAGGAGCGAAAAGAATGGGCCACTTGAAACCCATTGATTTCCCGGAATCAAATGCGCGCGGCACATCCGCCGGCACGACGGCCAAAGGCCGCTGGTGGGTTTGGATTCTTGTTCTTGCCGTTGTCGTCGGCGGCTTTTGGTACTACCGGACTTCGCATTCGAATTCTCAATCAGCGGCCGGCGACGCGCCGGCCAAAGGCGGCGGAGGACGCGGCGGCCGAGGGGCAGCCAACGCCGCGAACCTGGTGGTCCCCGTCGTTGTCGCTACCGCCCAGCGCGGCGACCTTCCGGTCTATTTCAACGGA
>Ga0193716_1000089_pt1 | contig 54375 bp, 42 predicted proteins | sample U2c1metaG_FD_145901 | JGI IMG/M metagenome (GOLD analysis project Ga0193716, IMG submission 145901) | Soil microbial communities from a riparian zone of the East river system, Colorado, United States - U2c1 | ecosystem: Environmental > Terrestrial > Soil > Riparian zone | place: USA: East River...
ATTTGTATTAAAAATAAGAACTCTTGCCTCTTCGAGACTACGACTTTTGATTCTGACATTTGCTTTGCATTTCTGACTTTTGTCGTCAGAATTCTTACTTTTGTCGTAATAACAAAAGCAAAAGCAAATGCAATAGTCAAAATCAGAACAGAGGTAACAACGAAATGACAAGCAAATGTAATTGAATTGAAAAAAAATATAATATAATAAATAAAATAACCAAATAATATAATAATATAATACTCTAAGGTAAAGTAGCTAAACTATTTTTTAATTTAAATTTAGTGTTAGTTTCTTGTGCATTTTTGTACATTAGTTTTTTTACTTTTTCATTAGTTTTTAAAATTATAACTTGGGCCCTAAGATAAAAAGTGAGGTAGTAAACTTAGTTTGGAGGTCAACGCTAAATGTAGTCAAATTTCTTGTTTTTAATGAATTGGTTTCAATCCACTAACGCAAAAGAAATTGGAACTCTTTATTTAATTTTTGCTGTTTTTGCTGGAATGATCGGAACAGCCTTTTCAGTACTAATAAGATTAGAACTATCCTCACCTGGAGTACAATATTTACAAGGAGAACATCAATTGTTCAATGTAATAATCACTGCCCACGCTTTTATTATGATTTTTTTCATGGTCACTTTATTGCAGCAACCAATTTTATACGTTTTAAATTTAATAAAGTAAAGTTTCAAACAGTTCGTACTAATTTTTCTAAAAAAGTCCGATATTCTTCAACAGCTCCGCCTTCTAATATTTCAAATTTAAATTCATATATTATAGATAATCCTTTTGAAAATAAAAAATCAATAGCAGAGTATGCTAAAAATAAAAAAGGTGTTTATATTTTTGAAATATTCAATAACAAAAAATATTATGTGGGAAGTAGTATAAATTTATATAGTCGAGTAACAACCTACTTTCTGCCTTCTATTCTATCTAAAGCCGACAGAAGAGTTTGAAGATATTTTAAAAAATCTGGCTTTAAAGATGTCAAATTATCTTTATCTTTCTTAGAAGCTACAGCTACTATAGATGATGTATTTAAATTAGAAAAATATTATATAGATTCTTTACCTAAAAATAGTATACTTAACATAGAAACTACTCCTAGGTCAGGTTTTCAATTACCAAAGTCTGAGGAGGCTAGAATTCAATTACGTAAACTTAGAGGGCAAGTTTTGTATGTTTATGATACTAGCACTAAAACTTTGATATTTCTTTTAGATAGAAAACAGTTTGCTTATGATAATATTAATATAGAACCTCGTACTTTAAATAATTGTTTATATGAAGGTTCTCTTTACTTAAATAGATTTATGTTTAGTTTAGAACCTATAAGTGAATTTGTATATGAATCTATTATTAGTTTAAATGAATTAAAACCTTTAATTAAAGAGCAAAGATATACTCAAAAAAGTATTCAATCTACAAGTAAGAAATTATATGTAGAAAATATTACAAATCCTTCTTTAAATAGAGAATTTGATAGTATCGCTCAATTTGCTAATTATGTTAAAGGAGATAGAGGTACTATTCGCTTATATATTAATCGAACTAAACTATATAGAGGGAAATGAAAAATTACATTAATAAACGTATAATATTAGCGCATGGCCGGATGGTAAGATAACTTATCATTTTTATCTTGCAGTATGCTGGAATATCTTTAGAGTTTTAAACCTAGCCCTACTCCGTCATTTTTAATGTACCTCGTAGAAAAATAGCAGTAACATCTTTAAAAATTAGACAATCAGCAGGAAACCGATTATTACAAAAAATTGTAATTATTAGTATATTATAGACAATATTACTATAGGGATCCTCAGAGACTATACGCAAGATATCCTTCTTTTCTTTAGGCTTAAGGATAAAGATATAGTCCAGCCCTTCTCTAAAGATTAGGGGGGGGGGGTTTGTATGCCAGGTTTAGTAGGAGGTTTTGGTGAATTATATTTTTCCTTTTCTCAAATTATTTTTCTTGCTAATCTACTCCTATTACTTTTGCCTTTGCTTAAAGGCAACAAGCAAAGGTGGTGGAAGACCGTTTATATTTCGTTTCAGGTGTTTCTTGACTATATATTTTATTTTTTCATAGGCTATAATGCTAAATACAACCAAATAAGGCCAGTTAAATTGCTAAACCAATTATATACAAAAATAAATCGTAATATTAATAACTCCTTCCATATGTCTCATATAAATAAAGACGGAAGTAGTAATAATATTGGACCCTATTTAGCCGGTTTAATAGAAGGGGATGGTACATTCGCTATTAAAAATGGTAACAATAAATCCACTATTACTAACAAAAATTACAATCCTAAAATTATAGTTGTATTTAAAAAATCAGATCTTCCTTTAGCGACTTTTGTTTGTTTTTTTGAAATTACACTAATTGCGGTGAAATTTTGATTAAACCAGAAAGAGGTTATGTATTATGGCAAATTCAAGATATAGTTAGTATTTTTACTATTCTAAATATAATAAATGAATATATGCGAACGCCTAAATGTGAAGCAAAAAATAGGGCAATAGAATGGTTAAATCTATATATAGAAAAAACATTAATAATCCAAAAGCACAACCAAAGACTTTAAATATTTTAAAACAAATTCATCCTTTGTTAGCTAAACCTATAGATAATTCACCTATTGAAAGTAATAGCTGGTTATCAGGATTTTCTGATGCAGATGCAAATTTTTCTATTAATATTCATAAAAGATCTGATAAGAATTCTACTAGAGTTCAATTATACTATCGACTTGAAATTAAACAAAATTATCACATTACAGAATCAGATGGGAAAAAAGCAAGTTTTTTTCCTTTAATGTCTCAAATAGGTATGTATTTAGGTGTAACTGTTCATAGTAGATCTAGATCAGTTAAAGATAAAATTTTTCACCGTTTTACGGTTATTAGTAAAAATAAAATTAGTAACTTACAAATTTTAGATTATTTTTCAAAATATCCTCTTCTTTCTTCTAAATATTTAGATTTTAAAGATTGAGCTCATATTTTAGATTTACAAAATTCTAATCCTGTAACAACTTCTTATTTGGCTTTGGCTTTTGCTTTTTCTTTTGCTTTTGCTTTTGCTTTTGCTTTTGTTCTTACGACAAAAGTAATAATTCTGACGACAAAAGTAAGAATTCTTACGACAAAACTCAGAATTCTGACGACAAAAGTAATAATTCTTAGACAAAAGTAATAATTCTTACGACAAAAGTAAGAAATAAAGCAAAAAAAATTAGAACTGATTTTAATAGTACACGTACAACATATAATTGGGATCATTTAAATTCTTTAGGGTAAGCTATTTAACATCTGCTCTCACTCCTTCGAAGAAGAAGAATTGGTTGCACTTCTGCTAAGTATTTTTATTTCTCCCTATTCACTCTAATGTGTAGAATGTTATTTTCATAGGTAAGTGTAAGTTAAAATTATTAAAGTTAACGTTTAAATATAAAAAAAGTAATCAAACTGTCCTTACTTTGCTAAAAGGCAAGAAGCAATCTCTATAAATCTTATAGATTTATAGGGAGGAAAAGAAGTAGACATAAATATTCAAGAAAAAACAAAAAAGAGAAAAAAAAAGTTGCCGTGGTTGACTGTGAAGTCAATCTTATTACGCTACTATATGCGAGAAGTTCCTAAAATACTTTTATATAACTTTTTGAAAACTTTATAAAACAAGCGTACAAAAGTCTTAATAATTAAGAGTAATAAGCTAATTAGCTAATGGATAATCCGCAGGAAACCAAAATAATAGTTTCAGCACGCTATACATAACCTTTGTTTCATAGTAGTAGCTTCTAATTTAAGGCTCGTCCTCACAAAATAGAGGGTAAATAGGCTACTTAACTTAAGTCAGGGTGAGTAGTATAATTATTTATACATAAAATAAAAGCGTTAAATAAATTTATTATTGTAGGAACCTCAGAGACTACACGTAGCGCGGTTTTAAACCAGAAGATATAGTCCAATCAATCTTGAAAGATTTTGAAAATATGAATTATATTTTACCAATTCATTGTGGGAGTCCAGATATGGCAAAATTAAATCTTGGTAGCATCTATTTAAAAATAGATACAGATATAGATTTATCTTTATATTTAGATGCAAAAAAAAGTTCTATCGCAAAACTACTTCCTCTTAAAAATACAATTACAAATACAAATACAAATACAAATATAAATACAAGTAACAAAATAAGATTGCCGTTAGCTCAAAATCAAAAGCAGTCGCGTTTCCTAAACAAGGGGTGCTTAATGAGCTTCTGTGATAGTTTTAGTCCACAAGCCCCTTGTGCATATGCGAAATGACAAGCAAATGTTCAAGGATCTCAAGGTAAAACAGAGGCAAATATACAGGATAAAAATAAAAATAAAAATTTGAATTCTTATTTAGCAGGATTGTTTGAGGGTGATGGCCATATTTGGTTACCTAATATTAATTGGAAAAAAAAACATAACCCCAGATTTTGTATAACCTTTGCTTTAAAAAATGAACCTTTAGCTAAAAAAATACTTGAGATAATAGAATATGGTCACATAAGATATAAACCAAAAGAAAATGCCTGTGTTTTAATTGTATCCCCTGTAAAAGGATTAAAAAAAATTATTTGACTAATAAACGGTGAATTAAGAACACCTAAAGTTCATCAACTTCATAAATTAATAGATTGAATAAATGTTAACCATAGTTCAAATATAATAAAAAAATCTGTAAATAAAGAGTCAAATTTTAATAATAGTTGATTAGCAGGGTTTGTGGATGCTGACGGAAGTTTTGGTATTAGGCATACTAATAACAAGGCTAAAAAAAGACAAATATCCTGTAGATTAAGAATAGAACAAAGAATGGTTGACCCTATTACTAATGAAAGTTATTTTGATATTTTAAATAAAATAGCTTTTTTTTTTAATTGTAATCTTTTACTTAGAAAACAAGTAGCTACTGGTAATGTTTATTTTTCTTTAACTGCTTCTAGTTCAAAGTCTATTAAAATTATTATAGATTATTTTGAGTGCTATCCTTTATATTCTTCTAAATATTTAGACTATAAAGATTGAGCTGAAGCAGCTAGATTAATTTTAGACAAAAAACAATATGAAAGTATTGTAAAAATTGATTCTTTAAAAAGTAATATGAATAACAGTAGGGTTTACTTTAACTGAATTCATTTAAATAAATTTACATAATTTTTTGGGGGCTCAACTAGAAATAGTAGTAATACCATATGAATTTGCTTTTTATTTTTTATATTAACCTTAATCTTTTATATTCACCATCAAATTTGGCCTTTGAGCTAATATTTGGTTTTAATTTTTAAATTTTAGATTCGATTTTTTTATTCATAGTTAGTTGTAAGTTGTAAGTTGTAAGTTGTAAGTTGTAAGTTGTACATAAAATCAATAAAAAGGTTTCTTAGAATTTTGTAAAAAGGAAGGAGATTTAAATAGATTATAACCCAAGAAAGGAAATGCCGTTGAAAAGTGTAAATTTTTCAATTATTACTTCGCTATATGCATGGAATCTCTCGAAAACGGAGTTTTACTCCAGATAACAGATATATAAACTCCTTATCGTTTTTATTTATTAGCTAGCGCAATTAACGCTTAGGCCGTAGATACCGTATATACAGCAGCTACAGCTGCTACTGCATAATTAGCTAGATAAATTTAAATACAAAATACAAAAATTTAAATAAAAATAAAATTCAAAGTTGTTAATTCGACTGGATTAGTTGTAATAATTATAAATTATATATACATGGGAAGTATATGCAAGAAACCGATTCTTTTATAAACCCTATTGCCTCTGTTCCCAACGCCTGCGCATTATGGTCTTATTGTTATAGTTAATTAATAATGTAAATAAAAACGAGGCTAGAGAAGAGAAAAATAAAAACAAAATTTTGTTTTTTTATTAGTATGTTTATGAAATAGGGATCTTCAGAGACTACACGCGAAGCCCCAAAGGTATTTATTATAAAGCACTTGGGTGAAGACATAGTCCGGCCAAGTAGGAAACTACTTCTTTAAATATTATCTTTTTATTTTTTTTATAGTTTAAGTTAGTTATATACCTTAGATATATCACTAAACTGCAAAATAAGTTATAATAAAATAAATATAGTATATGATTAAGGATTTTTAATAAAAATTTCTTTAATGGGGTGACGATTTCCACGTTTAAATAATATATCGTTTTGGTGTGCGCTGTTGTGGATATTTATTGGCTATTCTTCGGTATTAAGCTATGAGAGTGTGACTCAAGACTCGGGCTTAATACTCATTGGAATCATGGCTGTTGCTAAGCCATGTAAACTAAGTGACTTACCTAATGTTGAAATAACTAGGGGACCAGAGCACGTCACTAAAGCGATAGACAGAGAACGGAAACTACTCTATGACCTATTGCCAAGTACTGTACTTCATGATTCTTCCATTTATGCTTGTGGGGCCTTCGATAACCCTATCGTTCCAAATAACAACGATATAATTATGTCATTATCGTCAGATCAAAGCGTTGATGAAGCAACTATAATTACACTACAATCACAAACGATTAAACAAAGCACAGGATCTAAAAAGTATTATGCCCATAAAGAATCAACTACAGGATTTCCTAAGGGGAGCAATCCCTATGGAGACGGAGTCCCAATATTAGTTACCTGGAAAAGAGTACATCCTAGTAAAAAAGTAGGGCAGCGAACCTTCTCGACTACATCTGCAGCTGCCGTCCCAAATTATGGGTACATAAGCGGTTCAGACCTTGAGTCGAGACTAAAAATGCGAAATGGAAAGTATTACGATTTACTAAAATTGGTGTCAAACCCTGATGTCCTATTTGGAGCTTACCACTGTATAAAATCCAAACCGGGTAACATGACCCCTGGAACGGACAACAAGACTCTTGATGGAATATCTCCTGAATTCTTTACTAAATTATCAAAAGATATAAGATCCGAGAAGTTTCAATTCAAACCAACTCGAAGATTGTACATTCCAAAACCTAACGAAAAGTTGAGACCTCTAGGTATCCCTTCTCCGAGAGATAAAATTGTACAAAAAGCAATGGAACTTGTCCTAAACCTAATCTTCGAACCAAGATTCCTGGACACAAGCCACGGGTTTAGACCCTATAGAAGTTGCCATTCAGCACTTAAACAAGTGGCCAAGTGAAATGGATACGACTATGCTATAGAGGGAGATATTAAAGGATACTTTGATAATATTCATCACACCCTGTTAGCTTCTTTCCTTGAAAAAGAGCTACATGATCAACAATTTATGGACCTCTACTGAAAATTAGCTAGAGCCGGGTATGTGGAAGACTATAAATTTATAGACTCTAACCTCGGTGTACCTCAAGGAGGAGTACTATCTCCGCTCCTATCTAACATTTATCTACATGAGTTTGATCTTTTTATGAATGTGTATATTAACAAACACTCAAGTAAAGAAAAGAATATCTCCAAAGTTAACTCGAAGATAGTTGCATATTCACAAAAATTATCCGCTTTACATGAAACATATATTGAAAAGCGAGATCCCGAAATCTTTAAGGAAATACGTTCTCTGAGAAAAGAAAGAAACTCTCTTCCTTCTAGAATTAGAACTTGTAATCGTATTAGTTATGTCAGATATGCGGATGACTGGATGATTGGTATAATTGGAAAGAAAGAATTTGCAGAACAGGTCAAGGAAGACGTTAAACTGTTCCTAGAAAATACCCTGAAACTTCCATTGAGTGTTGAAAAAACCAAAATTACCTCTCTAACCAAAGATAAAGCTAGATTTCTGGGTGCTGACATACATATTCCAAAGGCCAAAGAAAGCAAAATGGTATGCCGAACTATGAATGGTAGATCTATTCCCTCTAGAATAAATCAAGTTAGGGTAAATTTCCTTATGCCATATAAAGAAATTATAGAAAACTTGGCTAAGGAAGGATTCCTTAAGGATTATAAACCTGGAGGAAAGATAATTACAAATGCAATCACAAAGTGAATTTTTCTCGAACACAGAGCAATAATAATCCGATATAACTCGATAATAAATGGTTATCTCAAATATTACTCTTTCGTGGACAATTACCATAGATTTCATACAATAATTAACTATATCCTTAAACATTCCTGCGCAAAAACTTTAGCTCGTAAATTCCGATTGGGATCCAGAGCAGGAGCCTTCAAAAAGTTTGGATCTAAACTTGGAACTGTAGAAAAGAATGCTGTATCACTTAAGATACCTACATCTTATACTAAGCTTAAAAAGTTTAATATTTCAGTTGATTATTAAGATCCATTAAGATATTTAAACTGGCAGCTTCGAACTCAGTCCAATTTCTGAGACCCTTGTTGGATTTGTGAAAGTACTAAATAAGTTCAGATGCATCATGTTAAACATATCAGGAAATTTAATACAAAGTTAAAAGGTTTCCATGAGTTAATGTCTAAACTAAATCGTCAAGAGCTCCGCTCTGGGTATAGACTGCCATCATAAAATACAAAAAGGTACTTCTGATGGCCTATCACTCAAAGACTTGAAGAGACCACAAAGTCAGAAATAACCTATACTTTATAAATCCCTTCAAATTTAAAAAAGTTCGTGGAGAGCCGTATGCGGGGAAACTTGCACGTACGGTTCGGTGGGAGGCAAATCGTTGCCAGTTAACTCGAATTAGTAGTTGATCACGGTGCGGGGAGTCGACCCAACTATTACCTCCCTCATTATTATTATTATTATTGAGTTCATTAGTGGAAAATGGTGCTGGTACAGGCTGAACGGTTTATGATAAGCTGTTCTTGTTTATATTACTATTACAATTAGTAATTTATATATACTATAAAACTCCACTCGATTCGGGGAAATCCTCTATTCGGAATTGAATACTCGTATATATTAATTTAGAAAAATATACTGTAATAAATTCAATAACTTGGGGACAATCCGACTGAGCTATTGTAAATCTAAGAAAATTAAAAATTAAGATGCAAATTCCTAGTTTTAGTTCATCAGAGACTAAACGTGGAGCGTTCTATAGTACAGGTACTTATAAAAAGGACACAAAAGAATTTTTTGATGAATGATTAGTTGGATTTACAGATGGAGACGGAACATTTCACTTTAGCAAAAGTAAACAAAATAAATGAGGGCTTTATTTTAAATTATCACAAAGCACTTATAATTTAAGAGTTCTCTATTATGTAAAAAAAATGCTAGGTGTCGGTCAAGTATCTATTTCTGGTAATATGGCCGAATATCGAATTCGAGATATTAAGTCTATTCTTCAACATATTATTCCTATTTTTGATAAGTATCCTCTACTAACAAGTAAATATTTTAACTATGATCTTTTTAAACAAGCCGCTCTGATTTTTAGTAATCCATTACTATCTAAGGAAAAAAAGGACGAACTTTTAACTGAACTTAAGAATAAAATAAGACCCGAAGAATACATATCACCTGCTTGATCTGTTATAAATAATTTAGTTACTAGTAAAACAGAAGCTATGATTGTAATGTCAAAACTTTGAATAATAGGTTTTACCGAGGCTGAGGGTTCCTTCTATATAGTAACTAAAGAAAAAGGCCGAATGAGCCATGGATTTGAAATAACTCAAAAATTAGATAAAATTGTATTAACATCTATAGGGTTTATTCTTGGCATGATTGTTGTAAAAAAAAAAACTTATTTTTCAGTTGTTTCTACTAATTCTAAAACTATAAATGATATAATTTTATATTTTTATAGTACTATGAAGGGTATGAAATCATTAGAATATAGGATCTGAGCAAGATCCTTTACAAAAAGTAAAAATTATGTTGGACATGAGCGGTTTGAATATCTAACAAAGATACGAGATCAAATGCGTAAAATTCGATCAATTAGATTAGATAAGAATTTCAAAAACTTCAACAAATCTTAGTGCTTGTGTAAAAAAAAGCGAGAATGTTTTTAGTTTTATTTACTTGGATTAGAATAAAGGTATAGTCCGATCCCGTTGCGAAAGCGCGGTTTAGTTTTCAAATTTATTTTTGATATACTTTTGATATACTAATTTTTGTTATCCTCCTTTATCAAGCATACAATCTCATTCAGGTGGTTCAGTAGACTTAGCTATTTTTAGTTTACATTTAGCTGGGGTTTCCTCTTTATTAGGGGCTATTAATTCAACAAGCAATAATTTATTAGAATATGAAGTCTATATGTCTATTACATTTTTATTTATTAAAAACCCAATCCTCTTGCCTCTGTCCAGAGCGAGGTGAGCCTTTCTGGTTAGGGGGAAGCAGATTAAAAGGTTTAATACCCATAAAATCAATATATTAAATATGAGCTATAATCGTAAAACTAATCATTCGCCAATACAAGGCGTGGAGTTGAAAGGAGGTACTAATTATCTGCACAGCGCCCTTAAGAAAAATTGGGGTACTATTTTATGTAGGAAAGGTCCAATTCAGTTTTCTCATAAGTTAGCCCTCGAACATATTAATCAAAAAAAACCTGTTAATTGTAAAATAATTAATGATATTTTAGCTTATTGTAATATAACAATAAATGACGAAATATTAAAAAATTTAATTAATTCACCGAGGATAGTTATAAATAATTTAGATAAAGAGGGTTCTTCGACAAAAAAGATTATTAAAGATAATTTAGGTTTACCTTCTAGTAAAATTCAAGTACCGGGTGTTTACATTTTTACACATAAAAATACAGGCCAAAAATATGTTGGTTCATCTTCACAGTTAGCTGTAAGATTATCTGGCTATCTTAACAATAAATATAAAACAATGGGTAAATTTTTACCATTACTAAATAAAGAAAGTTTTTTTAATTTTACTTTAGAAATAATACCTTTGTATAATAATTATAGTTTTAGATCTGAGATAGTATTAGAACAATTTTATTTATTAGATCCAAGTTTTAATTTAAATACTATTAAAGTTGCAAATAATCCTAGTGGGTCTAATGCTAAACCTTTATATATGTATGATTCTTCTTTTTCTAATTTAAATAAACTAAAAGTACATCCAGAATCTAAACTATCATATTATGATAAAAATAAGCTGTCTCCTATACTTAAATCTCAATTAAATCTCAGTTCTATAAATAAAAATACTTTGTTATATCTTTATAATAGGGATAAGTCTGTTTTATATTTTATTTCTAATAAACAAGAATATGTTAATAAATTAGGAATAAATAAATTTTTGCTTGAAAAAAAAATAGATAAGCCTTCATTATATTTAAAAAGATATTCTATTACTAGTTACCCTAATTTAAATAATACAAAAAATTTAATGACTTTAGATGGTGTTAAAGCTAAGTTAGAATTGGATAGAAAAAAATTTTTTTTAGGTAAAAGAAGTTTACACACTGTAAATACTAATCAAGAAAATTATACACTTAATCCTTATTTTGTAACAGGATTCGTAGATGGTGATGGCTCCTTTATGGCCCTCGTTGTCAAAAGTAAATCTAAAAAAAGATGAGGCGTCAGTTTACGTTTTAGTTTTTGTTTGCATAAAAAAGATAGACCTTTATTAGAACAAATACAAATTTTCTTTAAAGGTGTGGGTGGAATAACAGATGGAATTGATGATTTAGTTCAATATAATGTATCAGCTATAGCTGATATTATCCATGTAGTAATTCCACATTTTGAAAAATATCCATTATTAACACAAAAATACTCTGATTTTAGATTATTTAAATCTATTGCAGAACTAGTTTATAATAAAGAACATCTTACCGAGGAAGGACTAAATAAAGTCTTAAGTCTTAAAGCTTCATTAAATAAAGGATTATCATTAAATTTAAAACAATCTTTTCCTTTAATCATAGCAATAGAAAGACCTAAAGTATATGAGGATTCAATTATAAATCCTTATTGAATAGCTGGGTTTAGTGAGGCTGAAGGTTCTTTTTATATAAAAATAGGTAAAAGTCCACACACTAAGACTGGAGAACAAATAGGGTTTAAATTTCAATTAACTCAACATTCTAGAGACATACTATTAATGGATAGAATAGCAGATTATTTTGGTTGTGGAAAAGTAGAGAAAGTTAGAGGAGATATGTGTTGTAATTTCTCAACAGCTAAGTTTATTGAAATCTATGAAATAGTAATACCTTTTTTTGAAAAATATCAATTAAAAGGTTCAAAGGCTTTAAATTATTCCTTATTTAAGGAGGCTGTGATTTTAGTAAAAAAAAAAGAACATTTAACAGTGGATGGTTTAAATACTTTAAAAATAATTAGATCAAAAATTAATAAATAAAATGATATTTAATTATTTTTAGTTTTATTAACGAAAAAATTGTTGCTTCGCGACTAATAAAACGGTTGTATAATAGAGATAAATCCGTATTGTATTATTATTCAACTCAACAAAAAGATTTTATAGTTAATCTTAATATTAGTCATTTTACTTTCACTAAACATTTAAATAAGGGTTCTTATTATTTGGGTAAATATTTATTTTCTAGATTTCCGGAAAATACTGCTAAAGTTAAAGATATTTCTAATTTAGATCTAGCTTTACAACTGGAAAAAGATAGAAAAATTTTTAATAAAAATAAGCCTCTTAATAGTTTAAGTAGATCTGTTTTACTAGTCGATGATAATACTACTAAATTGTTTTTTAGCATTGGTAAATGTATTTCTTATTTAAGAGATAAAGGTTTACCTGCTACACAAACAACATTGGTAAAGTATATTGATAAGGGTAAAACTTATCATGGTTTTTATTTTAAATATGTGTAATTTATATAGATAGTAGAATATTGTGGGGTTAATATAAAATTTTTAACTATATGCTGGAACACCCTGTAATAGCAGCTTTAAGTAATTATCATTTTATACTGTATTTTTTCCTTTTGTGTTTTAGAGCCTTACTTTGCTTTATTATTGCAATAGCAATTTAGCATTTAGAGCTTTAGTGCTTTAGCATTTGTTTTGTAAAAAGTCACAAGCAAAGGTGAAGAGATAACTCGGACCTAGTGCTTATTGCTTTATTTTAATTTATTATAACTATTCTAAAAGAAAGCAGTAGTGTTCATTAGAACTAGTGCCTTAGCCCTACTTCCTTTCCAATTATAACTTAGTAGCAGGGAAATAAAGTAGCAAAGGAGGTCATACGGTCTAACGCCTTTGAGGATAAATGATTATTTTAAAGATATTACAAACTTTTGCCTTTTACTTTAGCAAAGGTGGGCAATCAGCAGGAAACCAAATATAATTTAAGGGCTTAATTAGTAAGCAAATTAATAAATTATAAAGTAGGTTCCTCAGAGACTACACGTTAGACACCTCTTATTTTCTAGCAAATTAGAAGGGTTGAAGATATAGTCCATTTAGTTAAGAAATTAACTAAGTACAAAGTCATCAGTACCACTTTAAATATGAGAACTAATGGAATGTCTTTACATATTTAGAGCGGAATGCTCATTTGTGTATAAGAGCCAAACTCCGGGGAAGCCCTAAAGCTCTAATAACTAAGCTTTTTAGGGAAACCTTAAAAGTGGCCTCATTAATGCCTGAGGGTATAGTAAAATCATTAGAGATGATAGGTATTTATTATAAAAAAACTTTTTTTTTCTTGAAATGGGTGATCGCGGATCTAAATCACTTTGTATTTTTAAAAATAAAGTGTAAAAGAGCAAAGAGTAGACGGCTCTTCAATCTATAAGTTCACACAATAGTTTGTAAGGTGTACTCTAATCGCCGGGAAATCCTGTTCTAAGGTCAACTATTTAAGTAAGTTTTTAATTTATTATAATTATGGCTTCAAAAAAAAGTTATTATTTTTTTAGCCCTTACTTTAAAGTAAATCCTTTGAGCTTATAAAGTTTATATTATTAAAATTAATATATATTATTATAGGTGAATAATTTGAAATATACTACTATTGCCGGGGGCGGCGCATATATATTTAACCCTAATTTTGTGACAGGATTTTGTGATGCTGAATCATGTTTTTCTATAAATATTCTTAAGAATCCTTTTTACAACCTAGGATGAAAATTAAGTTTAGTTTTTAGTATACATTTACATAGTAAAGATATAGATATTTTATATAAATTTCAGAAGTTTTTTGGTGTAGGTAATGTAAATTTATATGGTGATTCTGCTATGTTTCAAATTACTAAATTAGGAGATTTAGTTTTTATTCTTGAACATTTTAAATTATATCCCCTTAAAACACACAAATATGCTGATTATTTATTATTTAAAAAAGCTTTTGAAATCATAAATAATAAGAAGCATCTTACTATAGAAGGTTTACATGAACTAATTAGTATTAGAGCCTCTTTAAATAAAGGTTTACCTGATAGATTAAAAAAGGCTTTTCCAAGTATTAAACCAGTACTTAGACCAGAAGCATCTAATATTTATATTGAAAAGATACCTAATAATTCTAACATTAGACACTGGGTTGCAGGTTTTGTATCAGGAGAGGGTACTTTTTTTATTCATACAAGTAAATCTAAAACACACAAATTAGGTATTAGCGTAGCTTTAAACTTTTTTGTTTGTCAAAATATTAGAGATTCTTATTTATTAGCTAGTTTTTCACAAATTTTTGGTTGTGGTTATATTAATATTGTTGAAAAATCAGGAATAGTTACTTTTTCTGTAAGAAAAATATCAGATATAACTGATAAAATTATACCTTTTTTTGAAGAGTATAATATACAAGGAGTTAAAGCTAAAGATTTTAATGATTTTAAAAAGGCTTCTATATTAATGAAATCTAAATTACATCTAACAAAAGAAGGGTTAGATAATATACTCTTAATTAAATCAAAAATGAATTTTAAGAGAGGGTAGTATATATATACTATGTCCAAAGAATTATATTTGAATTTTCTATCTTTGTCTCCTTAACCCTAATAAAGGCTTAAAATTTATAATTTTTATAGCCAGGCTAAGCGCCAGGCTAAGCATAGAAAAAATAAAAATATTTTATTGTTTAGACGTTATAGGATTTTTAATAGCTTTAGATTAAAGTTTCCACATATTATACTATTAATATAATAGAAGTTTTTACTATTAGTATAATAGAAGTGGTTGAAATTACCTTTATTTGTTTGGGCTATTTTTGTAACTGCAATTCTATTATTATTATCTCTTCCTGTCTTAGCCGGTGAACTAAATTTTGTGCCGGCTCTAAATTTGGCTATATGATGGAAACACTTTCTTAATATTGTTGTAGAAAGTCAATCAGCAGGAAACTTAATTGATTTGAATTACTTAAGGATCCTCAGAGAATATACGCCAGAGATAGTCTGTTGTAATCAAATATTGTTAAATCCAAGTAATAGTTCTAATACTTCAAATAATAATTATAAATTTATCAGTTATTTGACTGGTCTGATTGAAGGTGATGGTACAATTATTGTACCTTTTACTGATAGATCTTCTAAAGGTAAACTTAACTATCCTTCTATTCAAATAGCTTATCATTTGAAAGATTTACCTTTAGCTTTACTAATACAACAAAAATTAGGATACGGTTCATTAATCCGTAAAAAAGGTTTAAATGCTTATACTTACTATGTAAATGATAAAAAAGGAATTTTAAAATTAATTAATTTGTTAAATGGTAATATGAAAACACCTAAAATTAATTCTCTTTATAATTTAATTGATTGGCTTAATAATAAAAATCCACAATTAAATTTAATCAAATTACCTTTGAATACTTTCTCTTTAAGTAAAGATGCATGGTTAACCGGATTTATTGAATCTGACGGTCATTTTAGTGTTAGAACTACTATGACAGGTAAATATCCTAAAATAGAATGTAAATTTGAATTAAGTCAAAGGCAAAAAGATCATTTAGGTTATAGTAATGAAGTATTTTTAGCAGATATTGCTAAATTTTTAAATGTTTCTCTTAAAAATACTAGAGAAAATACACCTCATCCTCAATATAGACTTAGAACTATGAGTTTAAAAACTAATTTAATATTAGTAAATTATTTAAATGAATATCCTTTATTTGGTTCTAAATTTTTAGATTACAATAATTGGAAGGAAATACTTAATTTATTTAATCCTAAATTTAAATATTCTCAGGAGAATATAGATAAAGTATTATTACTTAAAAAAGAATTGAATGATAAGAGAACTATATTTACTTGGAATCATTTAAACAAATTTTACAACTTAGATTATTAAGATATATTCCCAACTTCTATGTGAATAGAAGAGTATATACTCTAAATATAATGAAGATATATTTTTAAGAATGCGAGTAATATATACTTAGTTTTCATGAGACGTAGTCTCGTATATCAAGACTATTCGGCAATAACTATGTTATTAACAGATAGAAACTTTAATACTAGTTTCTATGATCCAGCTGGAGGTGGAGACCCTATCTTGTTTCAACATCTTTTTTATAGGGCCTCTCTTAAAACAATTAATTTAGTCCCCTTCCAATTGTCCTATTTTGAGGAGGTTATAAATTATTCACAAATCAATTACTCTGTTTCTACTTTTCCTTCTGCAATTATTACAACAGTTCCTTTTGAGAAATATTATAAATTAAATTCTAAGTGTTATGGTATGAAAAACCAACCAAGTCCTGAATTTTTAACTTGATTAATAGGCTTTAGTGAGGGAGATGGTTCCTTTACAAAAGCATCTAGAGGTGATCTTTATTTTGTTATTACACAGGACTCTAGAGACAAACAAGTATTAGAGTATATTCAAAAAGAGCTTAACATGGGTAAAGTCATTAAACAAGGTAAAACTACTTCTCGTTTCATAATACAAGACAAATTAGGTTTATATTTAATTTCTTTAATTTTTAATGGAAATATTAGAACACCAGATAAATTTAAATCTTTTAATGAATTTTTAATTTTATTAAATCTAAATATCCGGAAATCTTCTAGAAAACTGAAAGAATTTGGATTAAGTAATAGTGTTTTTGAAATAATTAAGCCTTTTGATAAACCAAAAGAACTGACCTTAAATGATAATTGATTTATAGGTTTTGTAGACGCTGAGGGGTGTTTTCATGTTTCATTTATTAACAATAGTAAAAATTCTTTTAGAATTCTATTTGATTTAGCTCAAAAAGGAGAAGACAATAAAAAAATGATATTAGATAAGTTACCTTTACTTTTTGGAGTAGGTGTAGTTAATAAACATTACCATGAAAATAATTGAAATTATAGAGTGAGTGGGTTTTCTAATACTAAAATTCTTATGAAATATTTTGATACTTCCAGTTATAGTTTTTTGACTAAGAAATCTACTAGTTATTTACTATGAAAAGAAATTCATAAATCAATAAGTAAATTAGAACACTTAGATCCTGTAAAAAAACAAAAATTGATTAATTTATCTAAAACTGTAAATAAATATTCTGAATTAGAAAAATAATTTATAAACTAAAAAACTAAATTAGTTTAAACGGGAGGATTGAAAAAATTGGAGGTAGTAGTAAGTTTGTAAAAACTTAAATAAAAATTTAGAAATAAGTTAAAATGATTCTTTTTTTTATTAGTTATTAGTTATTAGATAATAAAAAGAATTCTTTTACTGTTTAAAAAATTATAAAATAATATAGCAGATGTTATTCATAAAACAATATTATGAATTTTAGATATTTTTATATCAATAAGACTATATTATTAGATCTTTTGGACGTCCAGCTGCCTAAAAAAAGGAGAAGGATTAGAGAAGGTGCTACTATCTAGTCGTCATCATATAATCTAAGCAAACTAGTATAAGAAATTAGATTAAAATCTATGATGAATTATCCTGACGAGGGTAATGTGTAAGTATAAATTATACTAATAATAATCAATATACTTATGCGGCGATGCTAGTGTTAACGGTTAAAATCCCCTAGGACAAGACCGTCGGTTGTATACTAAACCGCTACAGACTGGGTCACTGGTGGGTGCCTGTAAAGGTGCTTAATGTACAGTCGGATTCCTCTCATTTTTTTGTGAGGTCAATAAAAAAAAATAAATTTTATTGAATTTTATAATTAAGGGTGAATAAATAAATATAAAATAAGGAATTGGGTTTTTCGGTCAAATTTGGCCCGATTCAGATAAAATTCTGAATATGAATTGCGCTATATGCTGGAAATGTCTTACATCAAGTATGGCTACTCTGAACAAAAGAGGTAGTCTTATCCCGTTCGAGTAAAATTGTCAACCTTGGGACACAATCAGCAGGTAACCAACGACGCTATGTTAGCAGTCTAGTATGAACCTCAGAGACTACACGCGCAACATCTTATTCTAAACAATTTAGTGCTTGGCTAGCAGGAGTTATCGATGGTGATGTGGTTGTTTACTAGTAATTAAAAAGGCTATACTAGTCTATATTTTACTAGGGGACTTTAGGAATTGGCCTTTATTCGATATATCCAATATAAACTTTGAGGAAGTATAAAAAAGCGCAGTGGCGTTAAAGCATATCGCTATAGATTACATAATCGAGAAGGTATGATACAACTTATCAATTGCATTAATGGCTACATTCGACATTCTTCACGAGTATTACAATTACATCGTGTTGCTCAACAATTAAATATTTCTGTAATAGAACCTTTGCTAATTGATAGATCTTCACAATGGTTCGCAGGATTCTTTGATGCGGCACTATTGGTTGAAAAATGACAAATTTTAGACCTCAACTAAGTATTAGAGTCACAAATAAATTATTACAGGATATACAATGTTACAAACAAGTTTTCGGTGGTTGTATTTATTTTTATAGTAGTCAGAATGGTTACTACAATTGGTCCATTCAAAGTCGTGAATACATTCTAAATGTACTAGATTACTTCAAAACAAGTAAATGCCGTAGTCATAAATCACACCGATTCTTTCTTATTAAAGAATATTACTATCTACGTGATCTAAATTCTTTCAAGGAAGATAGTATACATTATAAAGCATGGCTAGCTTTCAAGGTTAAATGGAATAAGTTGAAGATATAGTCCTTTCTCTTTATATATTTTAAATTATTAGAGGGAAGCATCCAGAAGTTATATTTATAGGCTTCTTAACGTTGCTGTATGCTGGGACTACTACAATAGTTAGTTTTAAATACTCCATCTTAAATGACATAGTGACAAAGTTAAAACAATGAAGTATATCAGCAGGTAACAATTTTAATAATGTTATTAAATTTGGAACTTCAGAGACTTTATGCAACGAAACAGTAGTAAATTTAGAAAATGTCAAACCCATATCTTTTCATGTCCCTAAACATTTAAAACCGTTAAATGATGAACAATTTGGACATTATTTAGCTGGTTTAATAGATGGAGATGGTCATTTCAGTAGTAAACAACAACTGGTTATTGTATTTCATAAATTAGATGTTTCTTTAGCTTATTATATAAAGGAAAGAGTAGGCTTTGGAAGTGTTAAAAAAGTTCAAAATAAAAATGCAGATCTTTTAATTATAGCTGCTAGAGAGGGTTTGGAAAAAGTTATTAATTTAATAAATGGTAAAATTAGAACAGAAAATAAGTTTAATCAAATTACTAACAATATATTAAGTCATCCTAAATTCTGTGGTAAAACAATTAGTTTAAAGTTAAATTTGGATATTGATTTAAAAAATCATTGATTAGCAGGTTTTTCCGATGCTTCAGCAACTTTTCAAATCAAACTAATAACTAGAACAGATCAAGAGCAGCCAGATTGAACCCTCATACCTTCTTCTAAAGCTTTACCAGCAGAAACTAGGATAGTTGTATGGGGTAAAATTTTATTCTCTTCAGTAGGGTTAGGTCGATATACAAAACAAGTAAGTAATATGATTCGTATTCCTGCTTATCAGCAAAGTGTTATAACAGGATTAATCTTGTCTGATGGGTGATTAATTTTTGCTTCAAAAACTAGTAAATCTGCTCGATTAGGCTTTAAACAATCTTTATCCAATTCGGCTTATTTTTTATTTGTATTTAGCCTTTTATCTCCTTATTTTAGCTCTATCCCTACTTTGATATCTGCTAAGCGAAAAGAAACTAATACATATGCTTTACAGATTTTTACTAGATCATTACCTTGTTTTACTGAACTTCTTTCTATTTATTACCCTAATGGAATCAAAAGAATTCCTGCAGATATTTTTAACCTCTTGACTCCTATTGCTTTGGCTCATTGAATAATGGGAGACGGGAATAAAAATCGACACGGTTTAACAATCAGTACTGAATCTTTTTCTCTAAATGATACAGTTAGATTGATTAATGTTCTTATGGTTAGGTATAGATTAGACTGTACTATGCGTAAAAAATCTCCCGGGTATACTATTTATATCAAAGAAAAATCAATGCCTTTACTACGAACTTTAGTACAACCTCATATGCATAGTTCGATGCTATATAAATTAAGGATGAATACTGACGTAAAATATACTACTCCAGTTAATTTATCTGAAGACATTTCCTCGAAAAGGCATGATTTAGTTAAACTAACTAAAAAGGATGACGCTAGCTTTCAAATTAAAATACTTAATCGCAATCGCTGCTCGAAGCCTCTCGCTAGTGCAACAGGCAAGAGTAAAAAGGTAGAAATTAGATTAAATTTTCAAATAGATCAAAAAAAAGACGTTCTCTTACTATTAATTAAAAATTTTCTTGGCGGAAATATTGGTTATAGAAAAAGTAAGGATACTGAAAATGAAATTTTATATACTTATGATTCATCTAGTCTAGGTTCAGCCAGAAAAATAATTAAGTATTTTGATAATTATCATTTACTATCTCATAAGCACGTTGATTATTTAAAATGGAGAAAAACTTATTGCAGATTAATAGAAATAAATAAAAACTTAGTTACCTGTGAACGAGAAAGTGACTGGTATAAAAAATTCTATAAGAAAATATCTTCAATAGGGTCTACTTCTAATAGAAAATATTCCACACAGACTAATTTAAATTTATGCCTTACACTCGCTTCTACCTGTACTGAGTCGAAAACTTTACATCCTTTTTGGGTCACTGGCTTTTCAGATGGGGACTCCACTTTTACAGTAAAATTTAAAAAAAGACAAAATTCGACTTGGCAGATTATACCTGTATTCGCAATAGGACTTCATATGAAAGACCAAGCTATTCTATTGCAATTAAAATCTTTTTTTAACGAGATTGGAATAGTTAGTCTTGATACTAAGAATAATAAAGCTTATTTTACTGTTCAAAAGATTAAAGACTTAAATTCAATTATTATACCACATTTTGAATCTTATCCTCTACAAACTGATAAAAAAATAAATTTCGATCTTTGGGCAGAAATTGTAAAAATAATGATTTCTAAAGAACATTTAAAAAAAGAAGGATTCTTAAATATATTATCTTTAAAGTCTAATTTAAATAGAGGATTATCTAAAACTTTAATAGCTGAATTTCCTGAAATAAAACTTATTAAAAGACCTTTACTTGAATTAAATACTACTCCGTTAGATAATAATTGAATCTCTGGATTTGTAGCCGCTGAAGGTAGCTTTAGTATTACAATAAGTGAGAAAGATGAAAGACAATTTCCTCAAGTGAGAGCAAGATTTTCAATAGGTTTAAATTTGAAAGATAAAGAAAGTCTATTAAAAATAAAAAATCAATTAAATATAGGAAATATCTATTCTATTAATAAAGACATGTGTCTGTTTGAAGTAGCTAGTTTAAAGGATATAAAATTATATATTATTCCTTTTTTTAATGAGACTAAATTAAATAATATTAAAAATTTAGATTTTTTAGATTTTAAGGAAATTGTTTTTTTAATGGATAATGGAGAACATCTTAGTGAAAGGGGTATAATTTTAATAAAAGATATTAAAAGTAGAATGAATTTAAGAAGAAGCAGGCAAGGCCTGGGATTGATTTAAACTATGGCTGCATTGGCAACCACTAGTTTTGGTTCAGCTAAAAATTGTATTAATTATTTTGATTACTTCCATTTATTATCTTGTAAGCATATTAACTATTTAAAATGAAGAAAAGCATATATAATAATTCAAAATAAAGATCATTTAAATAAAGATGGGATTGAAAAAATTATTAAATTAAAAGGTACAATGAACAGATTAAATGAGAATAGTGAACAGATTTAATGAGACTACTGTTTAAGATAAAGTTCTAACAAGGATGCTAAGTTCTTGAGTATTAATTGGAATAGATTTTTTGTTTTTTGTTTTTTTATAGTTGTACAACTAACTATTCGATTAATCAAAATTATTGTTATATTTTAATTATACCTGCTTTTGGTATAGTTAGTCAAATAGTTTCAACATTTTCAGGAAAACCAATATTCGGTCAATGTGGCCCTAAATATTATATAAATATTTTGAAACATACTATATGCAGGAAAATAAGGGATTTTAAGAAACAAAGTACTATACTTGTAAGTCACCTAAATAAAACATTAAAGTTAAGTAATTTAATTCATATTTTATTAATCATTAGCTTTATATCTATTGGAAATGCTTTTATAAATATAAATGGTGCCAGTATAATTACCGTTTGTTTTTCAGCGAATGGTATAGTCTTAATTTATTTAATGATGGTAAAAATTTTTGTTTCGTCTTATAACCCGCAGATAACCAAAGCACGTGTAAATAATTTACACAAATCCAATATTACATTGAATAGCGGATTATGCATGCAAGTAGATATTTCAGAGGCCATACGTATGTTATTTTTCTCTCCAAAGTGCGCTAGCCTTAAATATTTATTTACCCTGGTTATCCTTAATAAAAAGCAAACATCAAATAACAAGGCTTTAATTTTATTTTTTTCAACATTTAATTTTCTATTTAAAATTATGTCCGTTTTAAATTCTACAAATACAAACACTGCAGCTTGACAAACAGAAAAAGGAGAATATAAATCTGATATAGCAAATCTTAAGCCTTTTATAACTACATCTTTAAAGCTTAAATCTAACACTTTAAAACCAGAAGATAAAAGATTTAATCAATGGTTAGCAGGTTTAATAGATGGAGATGGATGTTTTCAATTAAGTAAAAAAGGTTATGCTAGTTTAGAAATAGTTGCACATATTAGAGATAAAAACTGTTTATACCAAATAAAACAAAAATTTGGAGGTGCTGTTAAACTACGAACTAATTTAAATCATTTAAGATTTAGAATGCACCATAAACAAGGTATGTTAGATATTATAAAGGCTGTTAACGGGGAAATTAGAAATCCTATTAGGTTACTTCAACTAAATAAAATTTGTGAAAAATATAATATCCCTGTACTTCATCCAGCACCTCTAACTTATGAAAATGCTTGGTTATCTGGCTTTTTTGATTCAGATGGTAGTATTTATTTAAATTTAAAATCTTCTCAAATCTTTATAACTGCAGGTCAAAAAAATAAATATTTGTTAGATATTTTGTGTGAATTATACGGAGGATCTATTTATATAGAAAAAATAAGTTTTAAATGGATCGTTTATAATAAATCAGAAATAATTAAATTACTTGAATATTTTAAATTAAATCCTTGTAGATCTGCTAAATTGAATAGAATTAAGGCTGTTCCTAAATATTCTGAACTTAGAGGTCTTAAAGCTCACTTAGCGGGGGAATCTACAATATTAGGTAAAGCATGGAAGAAATTTGTATTAAGATGGGATAAATGGGAAAAATTTAAAAAATAACTAAACAGAAGGCTCCGCGCTACGCAGAAAAATAAAGAGATGGTCCACGTACAAGATTTAAACTGTTACTTTTCCTTTTCAACCTTTAAAGGGCCGATTTAGGCAAAGATATAAAAATATCTTGTATTATGTACATTGGAATAAAGTTTAAACATTGTTGTTATAATTATTTTAATCTATAAAAATTTAGTACAAAATCATCATCAAAATTTGTTTATTTCTATTCTGCACATAAGTACATAGATCCTAATTGGTTAACTTGTTCATAGGGTTTACGGAAGGTGAGGGAGGATTACATTGCTATAAATATAGTAAAAGTTGTCTTTTTGGTCTAACTCCAAAGGAATAACCTATTTTTACTAGAAATTCAATCGGTATTAGCTTTCGGGAATGTATATTTTTATATTTCTGCTAATGTTTAATTTTTATATTTCTGTTAAATGTTTACAGATATCGTGTAACGACAAAAAGTTAAATTTTAAAATTAGCTATTTTATTTAACGTAAATTTGCAACTATTAATAAAATAAATCAACTTAATTTATGGATAGATGGTTTAAATGCGTAAAGCTTACCTTTAACCCTAATCCTTTGTTACCTTATTTAAATAATAGCTGGCTATCTGGTTTTACTTCTGCTGAAGGTTCTTTATTTGTAAGTGTTATTTAACAGAAATATAAGAAAGAAGTTAGGGACAGTTAAGGGAATCTAGGCAGAACAGAGACCAGCTAGTTCGTATCAAATTTGTTTTAGACTAGACCAGAAGGAGAAATCTATATTATTGCACATTAAAAATATTTTTGGTGTAGGGAATGCAAAAAACGCGAATATTGGAGTATTTAGATATAATCTTGGATCATTTAAGTCTAATTCCGTAACTGTTGATTACTTACTACCTTATAATATTAAAGGTAAAAAACAAACAAAAAACAACAAACAAAAGCTAAAGCAAGGCTAAAGCAAACAAAAAACAAACAACAAACAAACAAAAAAACAAAACTGCTTTCCTTAAATGGAATTCTATTCGTGAAATGTTGTTAGAAAAAAACAACAAAACTTAAAAGCAGGTGCTATTGAACTAATAAGAGATAAGGCTAAACCTATAAACAATTAATATAATTATACAACAATTGTTCTCTGTTATTGTTCCGTAGGTGAGATTCCTACCTAGTTATTTTTACACTAGACCAAAACGACTTAACGGAATTTAAGTGTACTCGCATCCTTTAATAACCTCCATTTAAATAAAAGCCCTAGGAGTGGGCATTAATATGAAAAGTTTGCAGTAAAATTTGTTTATCAAAATAACCGGACAAGGTGAAAACGGTTAACGACCCCCTAGTTGAAGACCGTCGGTGGTTAAGTACATCGCTACAGACTGGTTCACCTACGTAGAGCTGGAATGCTCGCGAATGTACAGTCGGAACTTAGAATAACTTTTAACAGGTTATTAGTGTGCAGGTCCTTTTTAAGGTAAGTATGCAGAGTACGAATTAAAACACTTGTAGGGCAAGCCTACTTAAGATTACTAAGTTTGGGTCTATGCCATGTTCTCTATTGGGATATTAGGGTTCTTAGTTTGGAGTCTCTTTCAAATAATCTTTAATTCGTTAGAATATTTGCCTAGGTTAGTAGATCTGTTAACTTGGCTAGAAGATTCTTTTTTGGTGGCTCTTCTTTATTGTGAAATAAAGATAATAAATATCGCTGTATGCTGGAACTGTTTAGTGCTAATTAGTACCTTTCAGCCAAAGGCGGGTAAAAATCTAATTAGTTTGACTCAATCAGCAGGTAATCTGTATACTAAAAGTTTAAAGAGTTCCTCAGAGATTACACGCGATACATCTTTTGATTTTACTTTATTTAATTTATTTTATTCTAGGATTAATCAGCAACACCTGCTAGGCCAAGGCCAGCTAGAAGCAGCTACTCCAGATTTTAATTGGTTAACTTGGTTTATAGGATTTAGTGAAGGTGATGGTGCTATTCTAACTTATAAAGGTAGACCTACTTTCGTTATAACCCAAAAAGAAAAAGAAATTCTATTACACATTCAAAAAGTATTAGGATTTGGTATTGTTCGAGAATATAAATCATTTTCACGTTATTTTGTATTAGATAAACAAAATATATATCTATTAACTTTATTATTTAATGGTAATTTAGTTTTAGAGCATCGTAAATCTCAATTAAGTTATTGAATACAAGCTTTAAATAAAACTATTGCCTTCAATAAACCTGCTTTGAAAAATAAGCACTCCCTATGGACAGTCGACTTAAGCGAGATAATTTTAATAGATAATTTAATTAAACCTACTTTAAATGACGCTTGGTTATCTGGTTTTACAGATGCGGAAGGTTGTTTTAATGTGAATATAGATAAAAGATCTAATACTGTAACAAGGTTCCGTGTAATGCTTAGATTTATTCTAGACCAAAAAAATTCACAATATTTATTCTTACAACTACGAGATTTATTTTCTTATGGAGCTGTAAGTTTAAGAGGTGCAAGCAATGGGGTTTATAGATACCAAGTTAATTCTCTCAAAGGATTAATCCCAATTAGAAATTACTTTTTAATTTTTCCACTAAAGAGTCAAAAATTATTGTCATTTAAAAAATGGAATGAAATTTATAAAATGGTGCTAAATAAAGAACATTTATTAGAAAAAGGATTAACATCTATTCGAGAGTTATCTAAAAATATAAATATAAATAACAGTTTAAATAGAAAAACTGGTTCTGCAAAGCCCAAATAAAGTTTAATGAGCAATCATAAGATGAAGATATAATCCGATCCCGGGCGTGAGTCCGGTGTGTATGTTATATATATATTTAATATGTTATATGCATATGCTACTTGCACCATATGTTCTCAGTCGGTTTAGATGAAATTGAAAATTTAATTCTTTACTCTCAACTTATTGCAGCTAAAATAGAAAAAACAAAAAATCAGCCCCTTATTTCTAGATTTCATTTACATTTACCATGCAGGAAGTCGAGCACTCTAGCGCCAGAGCAAAAGGACAATAGGAATGAGGTTAAAGAGATAATATTTGGCTCTTTGTTAGGGGATGCTCAATTAGATATGCATCCAAGAGGTTTAAATGCAAGATTTGGCTTTACACAAAGCTTAGATAAAAAGGAATATTTTGTAAGTGTGTGAAATTCTTTAGGGGATATACGCACTCCTTTTGGAAAGTACAGAGAAATGTCTTATTTAGATAACAGAACGGGTAAAACTTATACAAATTTAAATTTTTGAAGTAAATCTTTACCTATGTTAAATGAGTTTTATTTGTCATTTTATTTAAGCCAGTGCTTAAGCAAAGGTAAGAAAAAAGTCAAAACAGTTCCTTTAGACTTATCACTATTAACTCCTCTTGCTTTAGCTCATTGAGTTATGCAAAAAGGATTACTATATAATAATTCCTTGCATATTTGCACTGATGGTTTCGTTTATGCAGAGATCCAACGGCTTACTCAGTATATAAAGCACAGGTTTAATATTAAATGTACAATACATAAAAAAGCAGGAGGAAACTTTCATATTTATATTTTAGCAAAGTCTGTAGACTTAGTAAAGAATCTTATTTTACCGTTCGAGCTAAATATAATTTCTGCTTCCTCCTCCGGAACTTGTGTTTATCCTCCTACTTTTGGTTTTCCACCTTTTTATGATTATAACAATAAAAATAAGAACAAAGGAAAACAGGGCCAGAAGAAACATAAATTTGATAATAAAGTACCATTTAGATCTCCTTTTTTACTTAATACTAGACCTGTAGTTAATTTGTTAGAAAGTAGTATTAGTTTACGAAAATTTTATAGTACTAAATATAATCCAGATCCTGTTGTTCCAATTTTAAAATATGATAATGCAGATCTTTCAAAAAAAAAAGCTGTGAAAGAAAATAAGGGTAGATCTGGTGTATATAGATGGAAAAATAATATTACCGGTAAATGCTACGTAGGAAGCAGTGTATTTTTAGGTAGAAGATTAATAAATTACTTTAGTTTTGAATATATAGCTGACCCTAAGAGGAATATGCTTATAAATAAAGCTTTAATTAAGTATGGTTATTCTAACTTCTCCTTAGATATTCTCGAATATTGTGAGCCGTGTCTGGTAGTTACTAGGGAACAGTATTATATAAATCTGTTAAAGCCTGAATATAATATTTTAAAAGTTGCAGGTTCTTCTTGGGGTTTTAAACATACAGAAGTGAGTCGATCAAAAATGAGAGGCAAAAAATCGCCGGAACATTTAGAAAAAGTTTTAAGCAATTTGAAAAAAATAAACTTAGAAGGATTTTCACCTGAAGTTAGAGCCAGAATAACGAAAGGAATGGTAGACTTTAATATTAAGACTAAAGGTAAAAAAGTTGTATTTACTAATATAGAAACGCCAGAAGTTTTAACTTTTGTTTCTATCAGGGACGCAGCCTTAAAAATGGATATTGGCAGAAGACAAATTAATAAATATATCTTAAGTAAAGAGCCCTGAGGTAAATATAAAATATCTTTTATAGATTAGGTATAATTAATAATTAATAATTAATAATTAATAAAATTAGTAGATAATGTTTGGAGTTATGCAAGACGGAGCTAGAGGTTCCTCTAAAGGTTTATATCTTTGTACAGATAGTTTTACCCATGATGATGTTAAAAGACTTAGTCAATATTTAATGAATAAATTTGATATTAAATGCTCTATCCATAAAGCGGGAAAAAACTTTAGAATTTATATTCTAGTACAATCTATAGAGACAATTAAATTTGTTATTTTACCTTTTATGCATAAAACTATGACATATAAGTTGGGAGCATAGCTAAATTTCCACGTCGTCCATAACTTGAAAGAGTATGGAGTACTATTTCCCTGTATGCAAGAAACTATTTAAAAATTAGTGTACGTAGTATACATAAGTCCTATCTTTAAATTTAATATCCGGTTAACACAGGTACGTAAAAATCACTAAATCTTATACAACTTGCAGGAAACCTGCTAATATTTAAAATTTATTTATACTTAATGGGGCTCCTCAGAGACTACACGGGAAAATCCCAAAAATTTAAGGGATAAGACATAGTCCAAGTTAAGATATTATTTAAACTAAGTTTGTGGCGGGATTTACTTGCCTCCCGGGTATTGTTGCCGTGGTGGTTGTGCTCTGCACTACCCAGCAGTAGGGGGTAGCGTACGCAACCAAAAGTAACCCTGTAGTGGTAGCAAATGCTAGCGCAGCAACCCACAAGTAGCCGCCCGGCAACTGCTATTATTTCACAACTAGTAATAAATATACAAATCTTAATAGGTGGATACAAGAGCGTATTTTACGGCTGCTACGGACGCTATCTCATTTAATAAAACCTTGAGCGTAATTGCTCCACTCTTGTTTTTCCAAGAGGAAAATATAAAAACTACTCCTAATGCAGCAGGAGAAAAAGAAATTACAATTTGAAATCCGTTAGGATGATCTATGATGAGTAATAAGTCACAATTAAGTAATACAAGCAGAAACATGTATAAGTTAACACTTAAAGCCGAAAGAATTATTATAGGTTTAATGTTATCTGATGGATGAATGCAAAAAAGAGGACATTGAAATCCGCGTTTTGCATTAAAACAATCTATAAAAAATTATCCTTATTTAATGAATACGCATTATCACTTAGCTTATTTATGTTCCGGGTTTCCTTTTGGAGGTTTGTCTAAATTGAGAAACAAATTGTTTTACAGCTTAACATTTTATACTAGACAGTTATCTTGTTTAACGGAGATTTTTCATTTATTTTACAAATTGGACGGAAAAAAATACATTAGATGTATAAATGAAGACTTATTCAACTACATGGATTACATTGTATTAGCTCATTGAATTCAAGGTGATGGAAATAAACACCGTAAGGGTTTAGTCCTTAATACTCAAGGTTTTACCTTAAAAGAAGTAATTTTTCTCATGAATATTCTAATCTATAAATTTAAGATTACACCATCTTTACAAAATGATAGGGGTAATTACAGAATTTATATTAAAGGGAAAGATTTGTCAATGTTGAAACCTCATATCTTACCTTTTTTTGTAGAACATTTTTTATACAAATTGGGGTAGTTTCTCGTTTTTCTCCTGCTGTATTAGGAGTAGTTTTGTTTTTTTTCTAAGAGTGTAAAGTATTAGACTCAGGTAGGAGTAGCCAATACTCCGCTGAAAATAGCATGTCTAAAAAGGGGGATGCTCTAAATCTAAGTAGAGAGTTCGCCCCCAAACTACGACCGCTATGGCTAGGTTAACGAACAAATAAAAAAGGTCTATTGGAGTGTATTGTGCTAGTAGCAGATTGCAATAGGAAAAATCACTAATGAACTTTTTGGGCCTAAGGCGGTATTTATGGGTTTTATTAAATAATTTAGGATCACCTGAGACTGTAAAGGTTAGAGGTGACGGAGTTTCCATAGTAGTTTTTTACTTTCATTAAAACTGTTGTTTTATAAACAGTAAATTTCGAAGGGAAACAGGGAATAATCGTATCAGATTCCTGGAGAGCCGTATGATGGGAAACTATCCTGTACGGTTCGGGAAAGGCTTTTTGACTAACTCTTTAATTTACTTTAATTTAGAGGGGTCAATCTTCTATTTCACAATGGTAATTGCGGTTCCAACAGGTATCAAAATCTTCAGTTGGCTGTCCAACTCCTTTAGTAAGAGTTATTCGGCCTTAAATTATATAATTGTGTTTTTATGTATTATTCATTTTTATTTGTGTATTTATTCAGAAAATAATTGTTTTTTAATTAGTAATCTACCGGTATGTTTAAGCATAAAGCGCACTAATAATTATAATTTATTTGAATTACATAAAGGTAATTTATTAGAAATTTTTCCTAGATCTAATCCTAAGTATATGAAAGAGAATGATAATTGTAAATCTTTAGTTCTATATGGTGAAAATTTAGTGCCCAGCAGTGTTGTTAATTTACCAAAATTTACTAGTATAGTATCCTATATGATAAATATTCCTAATAATATCTTATTTCCTTTAGTTGGAATTATGATATCTGATGGACATATTGAATATAAATCTAGAAGGACTTTAAATTCTGAAAGTATACATAATAAAAATAAAAATATGCATGTGTATAGTATTATTAATTGTAGATTTAGATTTAAACAATCAATGGAACATTTTGAATATTTATTTTTTGTTTTTAATCTTTTATCTGGGTATTCTATCTCCTATCCTAGATTAGTTAAAACAAGAATAAATCGTAAAGACTTTTATGGTGTTGAAATAATAACTAGAGCTTTGCCTTGCTTTACAGTATTAAGAGATATTTTTTATAGAGGAAGAATTAAAATTATTCCGGATAATTTATATGATTTATTAACTTATGAAGGTTTAGCTCATATTATAATGGGAGATGGTGCTTTTAAGTTTAAGGGTATTACTTTAAATCTGCAATCTTACTCTATAAAAGAATTAATACTATTTATGAATGTTTTAAAAATTAAATTTAATATAGATTGTACTTTACAAAAATCTAGAAATCAATATACTGTTTATATTAAAGTAAATTCAGCTAAAAATTTATATCCTAAAATAAAAAAATTTATTGTACCTAGTATGAGATATAAATTTGAATCTAAAATTTTATCTTTGTAAATATATTTATTAAGAACATTTATTACTCGCTGGATATATTCGCATAATAATTATTTTTGAGTATTTCTATGACTTATCTTAACATAAGATAACACAAAGAAAAAAAAAAATTTTTTGCTATTTACATTATACCAATTATATATATAAAGGGGCAAACTCGAGGGAAGTCCTAATATTAGAATCTGAATAGTATTAGGATAATCGTCGAACTAAATCATGTTCAGGAAACTATCATGTAAAAGCGTAGAGACAAGATGCCCCAGGATAAACTAAGGTATTTAATATCAATACTAAGGTATTCTAAGGAATAGTCCAAAATCGCCAGTAATGGTTTGAGGTATAAATACTTCAATACTATATAATAAAAAAACAAAAAATTAGTTATATATTAGATAATAGGTTAACTAGATCTGAGATGATCGAAGACTGAACCATGAGCTACTTTATATGGTGGAACTTTAAGATATAGCACACCCTTATTATTTACATTTAGGTTTTATATCTTTATTCACTTTGGGCGGCTTAACTGGAGTAATTTTATCTAACTCTTCGTTAGATATTGCATTCCACGATACAAAAAATATTGTTAATTATTGTACTATATATATAAGTACATTAACAGCTGTTCTTAATAAAATGAATAAAGATAATTTAAAAAGTGATATTAAATATAATTTTAATAGTGATAATCATCATTACCATCATTTCCATGAGAACCCTAGCCCTGTTGCCTTTTCAAAAGCAAAGGAGGGTATTGGTGGTGACACTGGCGAGAGTGATTATATCAAAATGTTTTGAGTAGGTTTAATGGATGGAGATGGTAGTATTCAAGTTAATCATTGACGTAGGTCGTCCTTGCAATATAGGCTTGTTATAAAATTATCTAATATAAGATCAAACTATGAAATGTTAGTAAAAATAGCTAAATTTATAGGAGGAAATGTAAGAATTACAGGAAAAGATAAAGATGTTATTTGAGTAGTTAATAATAAAAAAACTGTTCAAAATATTATTAAAATTTTTGATACTTACCCTCCTCTAACTTCAAAAAAAATATGTCAACTTAGATTTCTACAAGAAAGTATTTTAAGAGATTCAGTAGATTGATATTTATTAAATAGAAATAAAAAATATAATGAGCAACTATCTATTATTAATTCTGATATGTTTGGTTTATACTTAGAAAAAGGTACTTTAATATTACCCGTTTATTTTTGTGCCTGATTTTCTGGTTTTATTGAAGCTGAGGGTTGTTTTTCAATTAGAAAAAGTAATGGTCATTCATTTTCTATAGGACAAAATGATGATATTTATTTAATTAATGTTATTAAAGAATATATCAATGCTACTAATACAGTTAGAAATCCTTCTCGTAATTTTTATTTTATAGAAATTTATAAAAAAGAAACTTTAAGATTTATAATAAATCACATAAAATTTTATCCTCTGTTAGGAGAAAAAGCAGAATCTTTTCATAAATGAGAACAGAAAATTTTAAAATAAGTGTCGTGTTGTCTTGCCACCGTGAAAAAAATTATACTATTTTTCGGTAATATAATAATAATATATTGCTAACGGCGAAGCCTTATATGTTTTTACAATGCATAAAAACAAACAAAAGTGTAAGGTAATATCGTGGAAACCATTAGACAACAAGCAATTTTTGTTCAATGGGATCCGTAGAGACTAAACGTGGCAATCGAAAGTTTATTAAGTTAAATTATTAGATAAGTTATAGTCCGATCCTTGGAGTGATCCAAGTTGTATTAAATCAAGAGCTACTAGCAATAGACTTATTACGTTATAGCTCATTTTCATTATGTATCATCAATGGGTGCTGTATTTGCCTTATTTGCCGGTTTCTATTATTGGACTCCTAAAATAGTAGGTAGAAATTTCAATGACTTCTGGGGTAAATTACATTTCTGGACTTTTTTTGTTGGGGTAAATTTAACTTTTTTTCCACAACACTTTTTAGGAATGGCCGGTATATATTTAATTATATCTGATTATGTAGTAATTAATAGCTTAATGAATAATGAAATTTTGTTATCTTTAATTGCTATTAAACCGTATGGACCTCACATTTTTCCTGTATATTTTTCTCAACCTGTACGTATTTATAAACCAAATTTAGATCGTAATTTAATAGCAGTTGAAAACAGAAATCGAACAGTAATTTATCAATGAATTAATTTAATTAACGGAAAAGTATATGTAGGCTCGGGATGAAATGGATCTCGACGTTTATTATCTTATTGAACACCTAGTGTTTTAAAACGAAATCTTCCAATATATAATAGCTTATCCTATTATACTCACAATAATTTTATATTAGCGATATTAGAAGATTTAGGTACAACAGGTTCTGTTAGTAAAGAATTTATGTTATCACGAGAACAAAAATATCTAGACTTACTTTTCAATAACGGATATTCCTCTTTAAATAACTCTCCTACTGCTGGTTCTACCTTAGGGTTTAAACATAAACCTGAATTTGGCCTTAATCGATCAGGACTATTGAACCCTATGACGGACCGTAAATTTTCTCCTGAATTTATTGAAATGCAGAAGCGTAATAAGATTGGAGTCAAGAACCCTCAATTCGGAGTTATTAAATCATCTGATACAATAGAAAAATTAATTAAATTAGTTTATGTTTATAATTCTGTAGACATGTCTTATATATGTTCTTATTCAACTGTTCAATGTTCAAAAGAGTTCAATATGGGTAAAGATACTTTATCTAAATATATATTAAATGGATTTCCATTTAAAGGAAAAATATTTTCACGAGTTTTACTACATAAATCATAAATTAACAATGCCTCTATAGATCCTTTAAATATCTATTAGACAATCGGGTGAATTGCAACGAAAACCTTTACATGCACATTTATTCTTATAGCTTTTAATAAGAATCGGATGACGACGGCTTAGCTTTAAACAATAAAGGTCAATTTGCAGCGAAGCTTTATTCAGTATAATGATGTAAACGCATTAGAATTAAGAACGTTCAACGACTAATAGGTGAGTCATACTAACAATAACCCTATACTGTTTTTATTATTATTTTATAAAAAATAAGAACAGAAGCGCCCGATCAGCTTTAACGTCATTTTTGTTGGTGTTGTTTATTAAGCTGAAAGACATAGTCTGAACCTAACCGTAAGCTTAGGAGTTTAGGTGATAGCCTAAGATTAACACAATTGATGCCTAGAAGAATACCTGATTACCCTGATGCCTTTAGTGGATGAAATGCTATTTCTAGTTTTGGATCTTTAGTTTCAGTAATTGCTACTATTTTATTTGGTTATATTTTATATGATATTTTCTCAAGTGAAAATTATAGTTCTAATAATCCTTGGTCTGTTATTCCTTATTTTTCGAATGTAACAGATGATAAAGAAGTAAATCAGCCTATAAATACTATAGAATGGACATTAGCTAGCCCTATACCATTCCATGCGTTTAAAATGCTGCCAATACAATCATAAACATAAAAAAAACGAAAATAAACAATGATCAGCACAAATCTCTGTAATTTAAAAAAACAACAAACAAAATATAACAGGAGTAATAATTTTAGTTTAGCTCTTGGCACTTTAAATATTAAAATTTTGACCTTTAGCTTTAATAATTGTTCTCTTAAATCTTTTCTTCATAGCACTGCTATCCTTAAATAGGATTCCAATAACCCCCTGCCTCAGAATTTAGATGCCTCTGGTTCAAGTAACCCCCAGCCTGTAACTTTAGAGGCGTCTGGTAGCAGTAACCCCAGAGCACCTATATTAGATGAGGTAGCAAGATTAGAAAATGAAAGACTTTCTGGTTTAAAATTATTAAAATATAAAGAAACTCCTGCAGAGGAAGAAGAAGATGATTGAAATTGAGAATCCAAGAGCCCGTCTTCGACTTATGCTGAATCCTTCCCTTGGTTTGTAGATGAAGAAGGTAACAAGATAGACTACGATCACCCTATTAGAGTATTTGATGGAGTAAAATTAATATCTCGATACTTAGAAACAAGGTATCAAGTAAATCCGGATCTAATAGCGGAGGCTTATCTAACAGAAATATTAAAAGTTTGGACTAAAAATGACAGTATAACAGTTGCAGAGTTGTATGATAAGATTACTTCTTTGTATAAAAAAGATAATACTTTTTTGACTCAGAAATTAAAAACTGAAACAGAGATTCTTTCAGATGATTTACTTAATGAGACTTCTAGACCCTTTGGTAAATATGGAGAAGTAACTTTGAATCAAATAGGTGTTAATCTAAAAGAAAATATGCAAAATCTAAAAGAAGTAAATTGAGAATATGTGTATGATCAAACAAGACTTACGATACATGGACTGCCTGCGGCTGTAAACGCAGTTAGTTATGGTTTAGTGTTAAAAACTTACATGAAATACGTACACAATAGACCTCTGCCTACTGGAATAAGCCTAGTCGAAATGGAATGACTCTCAGTAATGAGAAACCGTCAATTAGCACTTTTTTGCATACTAGGTGCACCCTTAACAATGGGCTTATTAAAAGCTTCTTCCGTACCATTGAAAGATATGTTCACTGTAACGGTAGGAGGATCACAAGAAGCAAATTCTAATTCTAATTTGATTAATAGTACGTTATTTTTGAGTAATTTAATCACAAAAATTCCAAGATGAATCAGAATTTTATTTAGAATATTATTTGTAACTATTTTAATATTAAAATTCCGAGGTTTCAGTGTAATGTCTTTTTTTTTTATTAATACTTTCAATTGAAAATTAATCTCTTATACTGTTTTTTCAATAATAATAATTTATCATTTATTAAATTTATATTTATTACATCAAATTTCAAATAAAAAAATAAAAGTATTAGATATTTGACCAGAATTCATTATACAGTGATTAAAAGAGCTTGAGGACTGGGGTTCAAGTAAGGCTGGAAAAAAAGCATATAAAACTGAATGTTATGTACAAATAACTCTATATCTTATCTTATATTAATAATAATTATCTTTATAGTCACTAACTTGTTCTAGAGGCAAGGGCTGTTGTTCTGATTTGTACTATTGCATTTGCTTTTGCTTTTGCTTTTGCTTTTGTTCTTACGACAAAAGTAATAATTATTACGACAAAAGTCATAATTCTTACGACAAAAGTAATAATTCTGACGACAAAAGTCAGAAATGCAAAGCAAATGTAAGAATAAAAACCCGGTGCGCTGTTAGTTGCTTGCTAAGTTGCTTGCTAAAGCTTGCTAAGTTGTAGTTGAGTAGTTGTTGAGTAGTAGTTGTACAACTTACAATTTACAACTAAGCAAGGGTGGGCTGCGCATAGCCAGCCAACACAAGCAAGGGTAGAGTTGTTTAGACAACTAATAGGTTAATAAGAAAAGAATACACACTAGGGTTTGGATTCTTATAATAATCCTAACAAAAGTTCATTTCGTTTTTAGCTAGTTAGTTGTTAGTTGTTAATTAACAAGTTTAGCAAGCTTAGCGATACAACTAGCAAGCAAGCAACTAGCAAGCAAGCAACTACAACTCAACTACAACTCAACTACAACTTATGTTTTTTAGAATTAGAAATAGAAGACCAAACTCGGTATAAAAAAACTTAACAACTAGCTAAAATAAATATAAGAAATTAAGCCCTTTTTTTGTTGAATCTGCAACATACTATACTAAAGATAAGCTTTAGCTTTTATTTTTTGTAGTTACAAGCTCAGTACTTAAGTAAATTATAATTAAATTAGGTATAACATCATTTTTGTGTGTTTTTTCTAGATACTATACTGGATCATAACTACTATTTGAATCATTATTTACAGGGTCTAAATCCATATATTTGTTCTTAGTCTCAGGGCTTATTCGGACTGTATAAATGTTAGATTTAGGTAACCTAATTGTAATAACCATACAAAGCTGCGCTACTTAGACTTAGGATTAGTCATGCTCCTCTCACTAGCGTGCTGACTACGAAGCGGATTTTGCAGTGTAGTACTACTTTCTATTCATAGGCTTAGAAAAAGGTATTAGACAAAAGTATTAGATTTTGATTCGAATAATAGTCTATTTTTTAACAAAGATGTATAAATTTTGACAATTTAGAAATAAAATCGTAAGGTAAGATAAAATTTGCTTAGATTAAGGAAGAAAGTTTAATCAATGTCAAAACACCCTCCTGAAATAACCATTTTCGTTTTTATACAAATACGAGATTCCTATGTAATATATTGAAATAACCTTTATAAAATTAAAAATTAAAATTAAAATTAAAATTAAAATTACATTGTACAGAAAAATTAACAAGTACAGAAAAATTAGAGGCTTAGTGCGATTAAGTTATTGACAGAGTGAATGAAAGAAAGTGTTAAAGTTAAGATACTTGTGATAGATTGGGCACTACGGATTTCGAACATCTACCAAACTCTAGGTGTGTTAATAGCTCATTTAGAAATTTGACCTGCGGATCCTCATGAGTTTACACAATAACCGAGGCCTTTTCATATAAACCATTAAATTGGATATAAGTTAAATTTTAACGAGTCGTTTTACTTTCTAAATTAGATGTAGCCTTTATAAATAAAGATGAATTACAATCTTGAGGTGAGCTAAAAAATAATGCACAACTACTCAAGAGCTAATTGACTACTGGTTGGTAATAGGTGTAAAAGCCTGTTACATCCTAACTATATCTAGTACAGATTTTCAAACCCAACCGTTTCAAATTTAATAAGTTACCCTTTTTAGAGCTTTTGAGAATAGACTCCTTTCAACCAAGAAATACAATACAATTAGAATTACAATTACAATTACAACAAATACAACAAACAATTTGACAGTGTTTACATACTCGTTCTACAGCGTTAATCCTATAGAATTGATGGAATTAACATTTAAAGATACCTTCTCCTTAATAACTATAGATACAAAACAATTTCTAACATACCCTCTTTCTAAACAAATTAGAGTTCTAGATGAGATTCAGAAAGGTTTAGATTGAATTGATAGACAGGGTTTATTAAATACGATTGACTTAACAAAATTCCCTATTGTTTCAAACTTATTACCTGTTAAAACTAAAACTGGTTTGATATTTCCTAAAGGTAAATTCTCTGGTATTTGAACTTCAATTGAATTACAATTTGCTAGAAAATATGGCTATAAAATAAAAGATACTAAAGGATATCAATTTAATACTTCAGAAAATGTATTTAATTCTTACGTAGAAACCCTATCTAAGTTAAAGAATGAACTTACAGGAACTAAGCGTCAGGTGATTAAAAGTCTATTAAATAATTTATTGGGACGATTTGCCATTAACAATGTTAAACCTATTACTAAGACAGTTAACAAAAAAGTATTGGATAATATTCTAGCAACTAGAGTTGTAAAAACATTTAAAGAAATTAACTCTGAGAATTTCGTTTTAACTTTCATCCCTCTACTGGATAAAGAAGTCTGTGAATCCCATAACATCGACTATCATAAAGCTATTTTAAATGAAAGAAGTCATAATATAGAAAAATTTGTTAATGTATTTCAAGATACTTCTATTATAATTTCAGCTTTTACTACTGCATATGCAAGGGTACATATGAATCAAATTAAATTAGATATTCTAACTGCAGGCGGATTATTATATTCTTCAGATACCGATTCTATAATAACAGATCTAAGTATGGATAAATTGAAAGAGGTTATGCCAGGAAAAGTTGGAAAAGAACTTGGCCTGTTAAAATATGAGTATAAAATAAGTAAAGGTTATTTTATTTCTAATAAAACATATGCAGTCTTATTAAACGATGGTACAATCATAAAAAAAGGTAAGGGATTCTCTACTGATTCCGTATCATTATTTGAATATAAAGAAATGTATCTCAACTCTAAATCTATTGAGGCTAATAGAATATCTGGTAAAATTAATTATGCATTAGGGTCAGTTCTGATTGACAACAAGAAAATAATTATAGATTGAAATAGTTTTAAAAAAAGAGACAAAATTTTTGAGCCTAAAACAAATCTTTGGGTGGATACTCGTCCATTATATATAGATAATTTAACAAAAAGTATTACATTTTACGTTCCAAAAGATATTATTAAATTTGCTAAACCGTTTTGCTTTGACTATGATAATTTATCCAGAAGTCTTGTAGTCTACGTTCCAAAAAATATTATCCTATTTACATCGCATCCAAAACCTAAAGTTATTTTTGAATTGTGCAACGCAAACGAGCAAGTGTTAAATGATAACCAAGGGGTAGCTTCGCAGATAAAAATTAATAATATAATTGAGACTCCGTCCCTCCACAACCGCATGCTGAGCTTTGCCTGTTTATTTTCAAAACATTTTTGGTGTATGCTAAGAGGCTTACGCAGGGTGAGTTATTCTTATACGCCACGAACTTTCATAAGGGTTTTCGATTCGCTACGGCGGGAAGAAGTGAGCAATACAAGCTTAAATATTTTTTATTTAAATAGTTTTTTAATATTTGGTGTAGTTTTATGTCTTTTTGCCCCTATTTTAATTTATTATTTTACAGGATGAAATATATATGACTATTCTTCAATACTTGAATCTGTCTATTCGAGTTCTTTATTTAGTATTAGAATAACTTTTGCGACTGTTTTGTTTAATTTTATTGTTTTGCTTGCTTGTTTGAATTATAATAGACTAAAACTTACTATATTTAATAAACCTATTACGTTAGCTTCCACTATTATAGTAAAAACAGCTTTTGAAGGGTCAGGAGAGCCAAATTTAGAAGAACAAAACGCAATTTCTAATCATATGCAGACGGAGGATAGAAGTAAAATTTCAGATCCGGAAAAAGAGAGATCAGTATCTCCAGCGCAGAAGGAGAGTACTAGTAATGATAGTACGGTTTCGCTGAATAAAACGGAAGTCCGCGAAGACCTCGCCCATGGCCCTTTTGGGCTTGGGCCTAGAACGTCTGAACCGAAGAGTGAGAAGAACGTTTACCCGGATAGCCCTATGGCAGTGGGATCTATCTGAAGCCCCATCCGTGAAATAAAACCTATTTCTGATAGCAACTTTGATCAGGCATCTTCGTCTGAAGATAAAACAACAAAAGCCAAAAAAGTAAGGTTCAATGAACAATCCCAGCTATTTATAATTCCAAATTTAGACGAGGAAGAGGTTAATAGAAAGAAAAATAAAGAAGAAAGGGAAAAACTTGAGACTTCTAATAGACAACAATATAGATTAGAAAGGGCTGAGAACGTTTCTTATAACTCGGACCCTACGGCGACAGAAACATATAACGGTAATGAGGCTGGTAATCAGTCTTCCAATCCCCAAAATAAAATTTTTAGAATCCTAATGTGAAAGTTAAAATATCCAAAGAAAAAGTAAAGCTAGAAAATTAGTCAGTTTTCGGTAAAATCGATAAAAAAATAGAAAAATTTAATAATTAGCATAGAAAAATTAAAAGTACTAAGGATTAAGAATCTGTAAACAGGCCAAACTTTATGAACAATAAGGCTCATATCTTAATTAAACAATCTTCAATTTCAAATATAGAAGTGCGCATTCAGCTCAAAATTCTAATTAATAATTTTATTTAATTTATATTAAAAAACTAAACCCCTTTGGCAAATGCTCCTTACTAAACTAAATATAGTTTGCTTTGAATTTTGTGTATAAAAGAGCTTCGCAGTTATGTAATTTAAAGTATAATTTAATTTAATTTGTTTCATTTCTTTAAATATCCCTGTTCTAAGCAGCAAGTGCTTCTTTAAATACAAGAAATTTTTACAGGAGAAAAAGCTTTATATTTGTTATTAATTTAATGAGTTGGTTATTAGTCAGAGAAGTTAAACGTTCAGTTTATATATCCTGAATTTAATACTAACTTAAAAGCTAGCGCTCTTTAGAATTAGCTGTGTTATCCCACTAGCGAAGTTCCTACGAGGAGACCCAGCTACGTAGCGCTTTTGTTTTGCATAAAGAACACTAGGGCAATTAATACGGGGATTTTTAGCCGTGGCAAACAATTTGAAAAATTTACTCTCTCTTACTGCTATTTTATTAAGCGACTACTTACACCGGGCTAGCGTTTAGCTTCCGAAGCCAGAGGTACAACTCTTTTACCTAGCTTATTTTCTTAAACCTTTAACCAAATCAATTGTTATAAAACTTTATATTAACTATTACTTTACTGCATAAGGTTTATTTTAATAAAAAAAAAGATTAGTTACTTATGTCTTTTTTTCTTCCTCTTTAATATTTATTTCTATTAATTAGTAATATTTATTAAAGAGGTTTTTTTTCCTTCATAAGTCAAAACCAACAAAAGCCCCACTTAAATACTAAGTGAGGCCAAAAAAATCCTTTTTTTACCCTTTAATTTAAAGTTAGTTAAATTAAAAACGAAGCGAATTAAAAAAATATATTTTTATTAGTTTGAAAATTTAATTGATTAGGTAATTGCTATTTTTGAATTTAATTTGAAAATCATTACTATTTATTACTGATTTAATAGAAGGATATTTAAGAACAATAGTATCCCTTTTTAATTTTATTCTGAATTTGTCTTCTTATTCTTTAAATGAAATCGCTTCTTTACCATACGAATTTAAAATTGTAGATCTAAAATTAGCATCAAAATCTAGTAAGTATTTATTATCTGAATAAATAATACAATAAGCAAATTTTAATAATCCCGTTAAATTATGAAGTTTATTACAGGGAACAGCAAAGCAATCATGAATTGAATAGAAATTTACATTAGAATTTTGTTTAAAATAAATAACAATAACTAAGCATAAACTAGCAGCATCGAGTGAGTGTACAAGATTTGGCATCAGAGCAATTTTTTTTTTATTTTTATTAAATTGGTTTTTAATTAATACGGTTAAATTTAACAAATTTTTAGTGTATGCAAATGGTTGAACTTTTAGGGTTTTTTTATCCTAAAATTGTTGGTTAATTACTAGGCCTGTTGGTATAATCCAAGGAATAGGAAAATTTAAAGTAATCGATATTTTAGCAACGTCTTTTAGATATTCAGCTAAAGCAGTCAATTTAGGATAATCAACAAAAATAACAAATTTTAAAGCTTTTCTTAGATTTTGAAAATCTAGTTCTGTAAATATTACTGGTTTTTTAAGATCTGATTTCAACTTATAAATGTAAAAATCTTTTTTGTTAGCCGTATTCGTGTTGCTAATTTCACAAAAGTTAGGATTTTTCTGTTTATCAAAATTCTCTTTAATATAAACGATAATAGCAGAAGTAGAGGGTTTATAAGGTATAGTCATAACAGCTTTTTTAATTAAAACTCGATATATCTCTATTTTAGCTATTTTTGTATAACTTTCTGTAACTTCAGGACTTAATACTAAATTACCTTTCTGAGAATCATCTAATTTTTTATAAAAAAAAGTTTTTTACTTTAAGAGCAATAAAGATATAAAAATCCTTAGGTTTATCAATCCAATTGGATTCATTTAAATTTAATTCTTTAGAAAGAGCTAAATCATCTATTAATAAGGTTAAATGTTGAAAACCATTACAAGAGGCATCCAGCTGTATAGGTAAATTAGTTATAAAAAAAAGGAGTATTTATTATTTAAAGCTTTAATATACTTTCTAAACTCAAAACAGAAGCTAAGGAAAAGTATTTTGTTTTCAGCAGCATTTAATAATACACCATTATCGAACTTTACAATATTTTCTAAATTATTATCAACCCATTCTATTCTATCATTAAAAGATTTTTTTTTCTAACGTATTACCAAAGCAGTTAGTACCAAATATTTTTAAATAATTTATAGAACTCTCATCACTTAACTGTACTTTCTCACCGGAACTAAACTCTAATAAAGATTTTGCCAAATCAATACCTTGATAATTTAGATACTCAGTAATACAATATAATCGCCCTCTATAATCTAAATGAACTGGCATGTAAAAAGTAGGAATATCTTTAAATAAAATAGATAAACCCAGGATGTTTTGTTCTAAATATTTTTAACTAGGAAAACTTTCTAGTTCTGTTAACTCTTAACTATTTAATTGGCTCTTCAAAGCTAAAGGATGATTGTAATTATTATATATAAAAAAGTTATATCTTTTGTTGTTATTAATTATGAAGTCCAATACAGAGCTATTAATCCTAAAACCAACAGAATTAATCTTATTAACCATTGAACAAATAATATTATCGGATAGGAAGGTACTTTTTGAGCTTAATTCCCAATTATGATAAATAATCTCACTAATATACTTTTCACCATTTAATAATTAACCTCCTAATTGGGAATACTTACCTTCTTTAATGTTTCACTCAGACTCAGACAATTTGGGTTTAACTATCATAGGTATTTGACGGGGTAGGATAAACACTGGAGTAGGTTTTTTAACATTAGATAATAATTCTATTATTTTAGCTCCCGGAATGAATATCTTAATTTTCTCACCCATACCCATTGTTTTCACAGTAATAGTGATTAATTTTAATTCAAGAAGGATATTGTATATTATAGAACCTGTTGCAAATAAAAATTGGTTATCTTTAACTTGTTCCAGCGTTGTTTTATTAGAGTAGCTCCATTCCATAAAGTTAAGGTTTTTCTCAGCTGCTTGGTGATTAATGGAGAGGAGTTAGTCCTCTGTTCCCAAATATTTAATTTAGTCTTTTTACTCCAGGAATACAGGGAAATTTGGGCGATCGACGTGAAATTCATAATTTTATGCTATATAGAAGGCTAGTCCCCTAACTTATAGCATCGTGAGAGCTTGAAATTCTTAAAGTGGAGTGGAGTCTTTCTAGGGTGAAGTTAAGTTAAGATTGGTAAGATTGTTAAGATTGTTAAGATTGTTAAGATAGTTAAGATCCTGTGCTTGTAGCCCTGCAAGATTGGTTAGATCACAAGCAAGAGAGCCTTAATTAACAATTAATTCATTTTGGATAGAAGATATCAGATATAATTTCTGGAGTTTATCAGTTATCTTGTGCAAACAGCTCTGCTGTGCGTAGTCTGAGCTCAGTGAAGTATTAACTGCGTAGCTCTCTGAATAAAGACTCCTTACCGGTAAGAGTAACACAAATTATAGAGGAAGGAAGCACGACTAACTAAATTTTATTCTTTTATCTTGGATAGGATGGATTAGTCTAATAGAAGAGGTTAGTCTCTTGCAGTCAACAATACAATACAATAAATAATTAACAACTAAGTGAATTAAGCAATGCTAGATCGATAACTAAATTATCGTTTTCGCTTTCACTAAATATAATTTAAAATAATATCTGTAGTAGGAGAATGACTTCTGCTAGCTGTATAATTAAATTATCTATAGATCTTACTAAGGATATAAATTAGAGGTAAAACCTAAATTTATTATCTTATCTTATCTTATCTTCGTTCATATTTTAATATATGAAAGACTAGTGAAAATTAGGACTAGGGTAGAATGGGAGTTGAGAATTTAAATGGTTCTAACTAGAATAGTATTGAAGTACAGGAATAAGTAGAAAGTTGAATTTAATTCTATTGGGTAAACAAATGTTACCTACATCCCTGCAATACTATCGACGGCTTAAAAAGGAAGAAAAAACCTTCTGTGAGTACATCCTGAACCCAAGATAAATTTTTATAGTTAAAAAAATTTTGTTCTAATTTTCATGAAGCTGGAGTTACATTAAACTTATGACTCTTTGAAGAGACTCCAACACAAACCAACAAAATCACAAATTCTAAAACTACAACTACAACAATAACAATAACAACAATTATATTTAACATTAATCCAACAACAAGAATAAATCAAACTCAGACAATGGATTTAATTTCTATGAATATTCATAGAAATAGGTTATTCCATTGGACTACGAGTTTTAATAAAAATTTTGATTCCCTAAATCCCGATATAGCATCCGATCCAAATACAAATCCAATTACAAATCCAAATACAAATCCAATTACAAATTCATATAAAAATAATAATTTAAATATTAATAATTCTCCCTCTAAATTATCTTCTAATTTGTCTTCTAATTCTAATATTAATTCTAACTCTAATTCTATTAATACTAATACACCATCAATTACTAAAATTAAATCAGAAGGATCAACACAAAAACAAAAAATTATTAGTGCATTTAAAAAAGTTACGGTTCCTTCTGTAGAACTAAGTCAAATAAATTTTCTTAATATATTGTTTTTAAATTTACAGGTTAGTTTACAGGTTAGGTCCGTCAATATTATTCTTTGTCAATATACTTCCTATGAACAAGGTATCTATTATATGTTAGGAAAACAGGTAGGTGTTGTAGTTCAAGATAGTCATGATTTAAATCATTACAGAAATTTGTTCGAACATTATAGGGAAACATTAGAATTATTAATGGATCGTTATCAACTTGACACACCTGATTTTATTACTTTTCATTTTAAAACTTTGCACATAAATGAAGATCTTATTGCAATGACAAAAAACTTGAATATAGAGTTACACAAAGGATTAGTAAGAGTTGAAAAATTAAAACAAAATTTAAAGAGTAAAGTACTACCTTATTCCTATAAGGAAAAATATTTAGGTTACTTACTAATAGATAAATTAAGATACAGATATCTTAGTGACTTAGTTGCTTTGTTAGAAAAAAATCAAATTATTGTAACAACTCGTAAAAAATATCCGGTCTCTTTTCCTATAGAATTTAAAAAAGAGATTGTTAAATTTACTAAGCCGTTAGACTCTGAGAGTATAACAAAAAGTATTACTGTTGACATTTCAAATTTTATTAGTAAATATACTAGACATTTTAACTCTTATAATGTAACAAGATGTTTTTCTGCCTACGTTAAAGATAAAAAAGATTTTAAAAATACTATTCCTTTTTATAAGTATAATTTATACAGAGATTTGTTAATTTTAAAGGATCGCCAGAGGTTTTATATCGTTGAGGCGAACGCAAATAAAAATAATAAGATAAATACAAAATATTGAAATATCTTGTGACTTATTGGAATAGTGTTAAGTATTAGTGCACCTAGTTTAATTTATACTTTGACAGGAGTAAATATATATGACCAATATTACATATCTGAATCAATCTATTCGAAATCTTTTATTAATATTAGATTAACTTGCGCGACTGTTTTTTTATGTTCTATTATTTCTTTAGGGCTTGCTAATGTAGATAGACTAAAACTATCTATATTTAAGAAACCAATTTTGTGAGCACCTTTCATTGGACCAGGAATTCAACAAGTGGGATTCGAGAAATGCGAAGATACAGAGCTGAAGGTAGAACACGTAAGTACTAAAGAGCTGAAGGAAGAACACGAAACTACTAAACCTATGTACAAGTTAAATAAGAGATTCGGAGATCCAGAGATGAGGGAAGAAGATGTATCTACTAAACCTATGTACATGTTAAATAAGAATAAATGAGCAGAATTGAATGAGAATGAAATATCAGTATCCTCAAAATTGTCAGCTAAGGATAATAAGACTCTTAATACAAGTAGTAACTCGGAACCTCAGGGTGTGAACATACCTTACCCTCCTGGATGCAAGAATAATTATTACTCTCGACCTTATTATGGTCCCTACTGGTCAACCGAGAAAAGTGTTATAATATCTAGCCCTGATTCTCCTGATTCTTCAACTGGGAGCAGTATTGAGTCAGCGTATGAGGATGAGGATAAGAAGAAAGTAAGATTTAACAATAAAAAGAAAGGGTTTTATATAAAATAGTTCACAAATCAATAGCTTAGATCTAAACTTAGAAACAATTAACAGGAACACGCAAATTTAAAACTCTAATTATTTACAAAGCGTCAGGGAGAGTAGCTTCATTCGAATATCTTAGAAGTAATTAAAAGGTATAATAAGTTAGATTTCCAACCTACGCTTCTATTTATAATTATCTCAATTAATTAAATTTCTTTAGTCATTAGCCTTTTTCGGGTTATGTGTTATAAGTCCGCTGTTTCCACCTCTGGTGTTAAAATTTTAACTTTATTATTCGCTGCTATTCAAATTATCTTAAATCTACAAGAAGAATACAAAATCAACAAAACAAAAAATCAAAGTATGAAAAAATAATTTAAGTATTTTATTATTTGAAAAAATAAGTATTTTATTATTTGAAAAAATAAGTATAAGTATTTAATCTTATAATTATAATATTTCAATTCTTCTTAAATTTAATTATTTTATATCTTCAGATTATACTATTTAAGGACATTTAAGCTCAGAGTTTCTAGGATACTCTAATAAAAGTGCGGCGTTAGTGCTACCCTTTGTAGGCATATAAACTTCGTTAGCTGCTTTAGGCTTCTAATAAAAGGAACTAAGCCTTTGTTTAATTAGTACAATATAATAACAAAAATAATTATTATTTAAAGATGTTTTCTGTATTTAAAAATATGTTTCTTCTAGTTAGAATAGAAAAGAAATATATATACAAATATTTAGTTTAGAAAAAACTCCAGAAAATGAAACAAACAAAAATACAAATGCTAAAGCACAAAAACAAAAAAATGACAAACACTAAATTCCATAACCCTTGGGAATTAATAAATAGATGATATAGTTCTTATTTTTTGCATACATTAAATTTAAACCCTTTTTTGGCTCAAATTATTTATATAAATATAACAAACAATGATAGTTTTAAACCCCTTTGTTTGACACACAAAATATAACAAACAATGATAGTTTGTTTTAATAATTTCCTTATTAATTTCACCATACAAAATTTTCTTTGTTTTTCTTAATTTATGTGGTTTCTTACATAGAATTTTGCTCTTTTACTTATAAAACATTTAATTACTTTACTTTATTTATAAGTCCTTTATTTTTATTTACAAACGATGGTGTTAATTTGTACTTTTTTGTATTTAATATTTTAAATTTAATATTTTTCATTATTTTTATTTTTATTTTTATTTTTCTCATATAAAGCCTACTTATTTGCATTAAGGGATTTAAGTAGCTAGCACTCTTTCAATATGGTGAATTACATTTCTAAGTTAATCTTTGATTTTTATATCCTTTCTAATAATATTAAAAAGATGCCTTTGGAAAAAATTAAATTAATTTAGGATATTCAAGGTATACAAACATAATTATAGAGAATTTATATATCCAATGACAAAAATGTTGATATATTACATTCTATCCTTAATTATTAACCTTAAGTTGCTTCTAGTTTGGCATCTTTGGTTGTACTAGATATTATAGATGATCTTTATTGATAAGTAGCGGAATTAACTGAACAAATTTTAAATAGAATGTTTAATTCTTAAATACCTTTAACTGGAAGGAGTGTATTACTACGTATAATAGGTAATATGAAATTTTAGCCTTTATAGTTTAAAGTCTTATTATTTAGTCTTCGCCTTATTTAGGGACTTAGGGAGAATAAAAACAGTGCAAACCTAAAGTGAAAACCTTTAATTTTAGCTTTTCACTGCGTGGCTAGCCCTTCCGCTGAAGAATGTTGTAAGTAAATCTTAACAGTAGGAGTAGGTGAGTATTGTAAAAAGTGTAAAGATAGTAAAAACAAAAAATCAAAAGCTAAAGCAAGGCTAAAGCACAAAAACAACAAACAACAAAATAGGAATAGAATCTCAATGTCTAGAATAAGGGTGTGTTCGACCGTGTTTAACAGTGATCCGTGAATAATAATATGAAATTCAAAAGATAAGATAACAAAATAAGAAAAAAGGTATAGATATAATCAGTTTTTAAATTTATTTAATTAGTATACGTATACTTATATTTATTAGAAATCATTTCACAACTTCAATCCTCAGTATAATTTTTATTCAGTTGGTTTTCTTATTGTATTTATGTATTGAATTGTATGGTTACTTTTTTTATCTTGTTTTAGTTTAAATAAGACATTTTATTAAAGATTTATTGTCTATAAAGAAAAATCTTTTATTTATTTTATAATATTTAAAAAAATATTAAAAAGAACAAACAAAAAATAAAAATGAAAAACACAAATATAATTAAACCTATTGATAAGTATACATTGTTAGGTTAGACAGGTGCTGGTAAATTAAACAAAGTAAATAAAGATTTTAGTAAAGAAAATAGTAAATATCTTGAAGAATTAAAACTAAAAAAAATGAAACAAGGTTTCTTAGGATATGAGGAATGGTTCAAAATAGAAGGATTAAATATAAATTCTGTTAGAGAAATAAAATTTAGGTTAGTTAAAGAACTAATTGACATAATTAAAGAGTTAGAGAAAGGTAAGATTTATTCTTTATTGGTTAATGCCTACCCTATAAATGATAGAAGTAAGATTTTAGCCGTTTTACCTTATTCTATTTTTATATATGAAAAGACTGATATTATGGTTTTAACTAATATTTTAGTCAAATATTTAATAATACAAAATAATAAGTATGAATATGAGGGAGCTGTAAACCTAAATTTTTTAATAAGAGAATGGTATACTAAAGAAAGTTTAGAATTACAAGTAAATGAAATAAAAAATAGACACGATGTTGAATCAAATAAAAAAGATCTGGATTTAAATAGCCAAAATTTGTTTAAATCTTTAACTGAATTTGTTGATGCAGATTTAGTATCAAAAAAAAGATCTAGACGAAAAAATAAATTTAAATAGAGAATACTATGATGATATTAAACATAGGATAAAGAATTTACGTAGAAATTGTATAGTGTTTAGATTGGATCAATATGTTATTAAAAATTTAAGAATAATTAATGGTGATTTTAATTATACTTTGTATTCTCTAGATGTTTTTAATTTTTGATTATTTGAAAAAAGTATTCTTAAAAATAATATTAATTCTGAATATACCTTGTTAGAAATTTATGATAAGTCTGATCAACCTGTGAATATAAAATATTTTATAATTCAAAGTAAAAAAATTAATTATGAATTCGATTTAATTAGTTTATCTTCTGAAATAATTTATTCTTGAACTGATAATATTAATTATAATACTAAATTAATTACTAGGTTTTATTTAGATAATAAAATAGAATATACTTTATCTTTAGATCTTAAAAAGAGAAAAAATTTAATTAAAAATGTTGAATTGGAATATAATTTCCCTAATTTATTGGAAATGAGCAAAGATTATATTTGAGATAAAAAAATAGGAGTAATTGATTTAGAAACGTTACAAATAAACAATGAAGGAGAACAATGTGTGTTCGCTGGAGGTTGAGCTGTAAGTGATTATTTGTTTACTGAGTATTTAGACAACAGTAAGTATAAAATATCTAATATTATAGGTAAAGAGTCAAATTTAGTTGAAGGTTTGGAAGATAATGATTCTGAATTAGTTTTAAATAGATTAGAAAGATTAAAATTAGCATCTTATGAATTAATAAAAATGTTGTTTGACAGTATATTTTCATCTAAATAAAATGATTATACATTTTATATGCATAACTTAGGAGGTTTTGATTACATATTTATTTTATCAGCTTTAAGCTATTATAAAAATGAATATTTATTAGTGCCTTTAATCAAAGAAGATTATAATTTATTAGTTTCTTTAAAAATCAGTAAATTCGTGGAAATTAATAATACTGGTGAAAAAGGAGTTAATAAGAAAACGAAAACAAAGGTAAAGGAAAAAAAGTTAGTTCGTAAAACTATTAAAATTTTAGATAGTAACCAAATAATTCCAGTTTTGTTTACGCAGAAATTATTCCACCTAAAATTTGGGTTTTTGATTTTATACCACCCTTGCCCTTATGCCCTGTTGCCTGCTGCGAAAAAAGAAAGGCTGGAGGCCCTAGGCCCTAGTCCCTAGTCCAAGGCCAACCAACGCAACACCAATGCTCCCTCTGCTCTAGACTGATGTAATAAGGCAAAAGTAGCCTTACATCCTTTGTTATGATATTTATTCTGATAAAATAAGAATTATTAATTTTGTCTAAGAATTCTGAGTTTTGTCGTAAGAATTATTACTTTTGTCGTAAGAATTCTGAGTTTTGTCGTAAGAATTCTGAGTTTTGTCGTAATAACACAAGCACAAGCACAAGAAAAAGCACAAGTACAAATAAGAACAAAAGTTGATTATAATGCAAAAGGGGGATTTAAATTAAACTGACAAGACCTAACGATAGGAAAACCATTTGAACCCTGCACAAAAAGATAAGACCCTGGATATGATAGCCTAAACAACAATCAAAACTTAAAAAGATTGCTATTTTTAAGATATAAGGACGATTTAATTATAGAGGTTCAGCACAAGACAGCAAAAACAAAAACAACAAAAGCTAAAGCAATGCTAAAGCACACAAACAACAAACAAAAAAACAAAAATAAAGAAGGACCATTCCTTAAGGAGAAAATGGGGGGGTTAGAACTCTCTGTATCTAATAATATGATTACACCTACTACTCTAACTAAAACACAGTTTATAGGATTCGAATTAGCTCTCTCACCTAATAATAAAGAAGCGTTAGTTTGTCCTATAATAAGAGACTGTACAATAAATTCCGTTAGACTGACAGCTCAAATCTCGATACCTCAATCTAGGCCCCAATAACTAATATTGTAGCCCAACTGGAATCCACAGGGTATTGTAAGAACATAATTAAAGGAACACCTACACGAGTGTGTCGACTTATACAATTAACAATTCCTATGATAAACGAACACTATAAAAGCTAGGTACAAGGGTACTTAACTATTACTCTAGTGCAAACAAGTTTTCTCGGTTGAAGTCAATAATTACTAATTCTAAAGTAAAGAGTCAAGAAATACTGACATTATAAAGTACTCTTGTGCTCTGACTAGTTCTTCTAAACTAAAAATGCGAACAGTAAATAAAGTATACACTAAATAAGTATACAACCTAGAAGTAAAATAACAGAAAGAGATATAGTTAAAGTTAATAGTTAAAAACGAAAGCAAAAGCAAAATAGTGGCTAGTTTCGACGAAAAAACACGTACTGGAATCAAATCAAGTTTCAACATAAATCAAGCTGGATAGGATACTCTGTCTACTAATAATTAGCCTCAAAAGCAAAAAAAAAACGTTATTTAGTAGTAATAATTTATTTGAGGCTGTTTGTTAATTTAAATGTAATTGTTAAATCTGTGGGTATCTGGTTAATCTGGGATTAACTCAAGTTAAAACGAGGGAAAGCAGAATAAACGAGATAGAAAAACCAGGGTCAGAGTAAATTGAAAAAGAGAAGAAAAATAAAGAAAATTCAACTACAACTCACTCGTAAAAAAAAACAACAAAAAATAGTAAAATAAAAAAAGTGGTGAAACCCAAAGGCTTCTTTTACTAGGACATCTTAATGTTTATACTAAACAACGAAGTTTAACTTTAAAAGGGAGAATTTTAACAAAGGGATCCGATTAAAACTAGAGCTATAGATAGAATATAAAACAACAAACAACAAACAAATGCTAAAGCAAGGCTAAAGCACACAAACAACAAAGATAATAAAGCTAAACAATTTAAAGTTAACAAAGGTATAAAGACAACCAACAAGATTAAGGAAAGCTAGAGTAATATAACAATCGAAAAAGAAAAAGAACAAGAACAAGAACAAAAAAATAAATTAACTAACAACGAACTTTATTATGATTTAAACACAACTTAAAACACCATACTTATGACAACGCTTAGTTATAGTAATAATTTTATAAATAAACACTCCAAAAAAAGGTGAAAGGGTGTTAAATTAGTGAGAGGTGTTTCGACCTAGGTTTAGACCTAGATAGAGATAAACCTAGCGAACACTCCCGATTAACAATAGAAAGTGAGGGTATCTGCTTTGGACCTTGCTAAAGTCACAACTCCTATCAATCTCAAACAAAAACGAGCATTGGAGTGAGGGTATAGAAATGGGTTAAATAAGGGGAGCTAAGCTAGATAGAAAAACCCAACATACTCACAAGAAAAGAGTAAATAGTAGAGCGGAGGAGGTTAAATTAGTGAGGCAGCGAAGAGGTGGAATAAACATAGAGCTTGACTTGACACAGATCACAAGACCACTTTACGAAATGGCCTTTAAGGTTATAAAAATGTACTAGTTTTATCGCAGCATCTACCGTAATTCAAATTGTTTAATAAATTTTAACAACCTGGATTTACTTTTACAATGTTATTAAAGTAAGTTTTTATATTATATTTTTATTTTTATTTTTATTTTTATTTTTATTTTTATTTTTATTTTTATTTTTATTTTTATTTTTATTTAAACTTAAAGAACTTTTTTTATATGTTGAAATTTTGTGAATTTTCTGTTTAAATCTTTGAAAACCCCCTCCCACTGTCTAAATTATTTGAGTCTAATTGTCTAATTGTCTAATTGTCTAATTGTCTAATTGTCTAATTGTCTAATTGTCTAATTGTCTAATTGTCTGGGTAAATAAAGATTATTAATTAAATTAAATTTATCTAAACTTAGACTTATTGTAACAAGGCTGCTAGAGATAGTTATGCTGAAAGTTTGGAATGATTTGTAGATTCTTAAACGTATTTCTGTGGTTATATTAAACCCTTGTGATAATTTTATTATATCCTCTGTTATTTTTGACCTGACAAGTACCCGTCTGAATTCAACTATTTTTACCGTAGTTTACCGTAGCAATTTAACTGATTTAACTGATTTAACTGATTTAACTGATTTAAATCCAAGTTAAAAAAAGAGGCCACTTATTATTAGGTTTTAGAACAAATTATACCCCAACACACTTTTGCATTGATTCCCCTGTTGCATTGGATTTTGGATTCTTGTGTTATTCCTCTAAAAGCAGGAACCACTAACCAGCGCAGTGTTTGGTGGCATATCTTTCCAAGAGTAAAAAGATCAAACACAAACAAAGGGGTTGAATTTAATATATATAAAACAAATTTGTTTTTTATTTAATTAAATTTAATTTTTTTTTAGTTATTAGAAAAATAGCATTCACATGTTACCTGCTATCCCTCATAAAATTAAAACTAGGTAAATTCATAATTTTTTCTTCTATTTCTTCAGTGCTAAATGTAATAATATTTTTTTCACTACTTATTGAATTATTTATCGTTAAATTTT
>Ga0193716_1000090_pt1 | contig 54137 bp, 51 predicted proteins | sample U2c1metaG_FD_145901 | JGI IMG/M metagenome (GOLD analysis project Ga0193716, IMG submission 145901) | Soil microbial communities from a riparian zone of the East river system, Colorado, United States - U2c1 | ecosystem: Environmental > Terrestrial > Soil > Riparian zone | place: USA: East River...
AGAAAACCTGCCCGAAACCAGTACTTTTAAAACAAGCCCTGTCGCAATCACCCCCCTATATTGTCGCTCCTGAAACCTTCAAAAAGTGAGGTAACTTTTACCTTTATGACGAAACAAACGAAAATTCGTATTAAAATGAGCCGTTCATTTACTTCATTAAATCCTGAAAAATGACCAGCATAACCAAGACGACAAAAAATCATAAAAGGACATTATCTTTGTTCACTATCTCACTATTTATCTCCATACAGAGTTTTGCTCAAGGGAATGCTGATTGGCAATTGGAGAAAATGCCAGCCGATCTGGAGACAGACTACGCACTAAGTGCACTCCCTCCCCATTTGCGCAATGACGCAACTGTTTATTTGCTGGATCCCCAAAAAGGATATTACGTGGCACATCAGGGATCAAATGGATACATCTGCTTTATTTCACGGACTGAGTGGGAATGGAGTGAATACAGGAAGGATCTTTGCACCCCCATTAGCTATGACGCCGAAGGCGCCAGGTCGATTTTTCCTGTTTACATGGATGTAGCGGCAATGCGGGCATCAGGAAGATACCATGCCACCCAGATCAGAGACTCAATTATACACAGGATTGCTACAGGCGTATACAAGGCAGCCTCGAAACCGGGTATTTCATATATGTTAGCCCCTGTTATGCGTGTATTCCCCGGGAATCCGGATATTAAAGACCCTGTCACGATAAGTATGCCCCACTATATGCTGTATGCACCCTATTTAACCGAAGCAAATGCCCGGTACAAACAGGGGACAGATGGACTGATCCTGTCTAACCCGGATAATTCGATCCTGGGGGACGGGAAAGGGCCATTTGGCTACGTCATTATACCGGCAAGCGAAACAGAAAAAGCAGTAATAGTCGAAGATGGCAAAAACCTGTTGAAAAGACTCGTTGCGTACAAAGCCTATTTTAAGACCGAACCAGTCAGTGAGCATCATCATGGACAGGCTGAACATCTTTAGACAGTTATACATGCTAAGCGCGAGGCTGCATTTTCAAAATAAAACCCCGGAGAAAAAGGATTTGTCCATATTCTCCAGGGTTTTTTCTTACTATGTAGAACGGTAAGCTTTTTATTACTTATCCCACCACACCGGTGTCGTTTCGGGAACAGTTCCGGGATACTTTAGGTTCGCGGTCAGCTCCGTCTGAGGATACAGGAACCTCAGTGGATAGGTCCGGCCGCCGTTGGCAGCTGAAGGCACAAAAAAGTCGGGATAGCCGGTACGCCTCCATTCGGTCCAGGCTTCGAACCCCTGGGAGCCGCACATGGCATAATACTTCTGCGTAATGATGGCCTTTAGCTGATCGGCTGGGGTCGCAGGGAACTGGGCGTCCGGCGCGGCGGCGATATACGCTGCTGCGGATCCGGGAATTCCGTCGGCGGCAAAGCTCGCCTGGATCCCCTGCGTAAACAGCGTACTTGCAGATCCTGATCCCCACCCACGGGCGATGGCCTCTGCCTGCAGGAAATCGCTTTCCGACTGGGAGATCAGGAACACCGGCGCAAGCGCTGAGTTGGCATTCTGGGGATCGCCGGCCACCAATGGAGAAGGCTTTGAGCAAACTAAATTGGTGAAGGAATTGAAGGATCCCTGTGGAATGTAGGTGATGGTATCTGCTCCTTTAAGCGGAGTAAATAAAGCGAACTGCCTGGGATCGCTGTTCCGGACGAAAGCAGAAATGATAGTTTTGCTTGCGTAGAGGTTCACCGTCTTTCCCAGGGCCACCTCCTTGATGTAGAAAGGGTTCTGATTGCCACCGGTGGACGAATAGGTGATCTCGGCCGTGGTATTAAGGAATGTGGCATTGGATGCGTACAACGCTTTTACACCGGCCTCTGCCCTGGCTGGATCGACCTGGGTCAGGCGCAGGTAGGCACGCAGCTCCACGGTGTTGGCGAAAGCGATCCATTTATCCATATCGCCCTGGAACACGAGGTCCGCTGTTCCGGGATTGTTGGGATCAGAATTGTCCATCAGGGCTTTTCCTTTATCCAACAAGTTGAAAATGGTGTCATACACGTTTGCCTGCGGATCATACGAAGGGTTCTTATTGTCCGACCCTTGCAAGGCTTCTGTCATGGGAACATCGCCGAATGCGTCGGTCGCCAACTGCAGGGTATAGGCCTTCAGTACATTTCCGATCGCCTCATACTGGACCAGTGTCGGATTGCCGCTGCCACTGGCAAGCATCAATTGCGTATTGATCAATGCATTCTGATACAGGTGAGTCCATGCATAATTAAAATCAGTATTGATCTGCAGGTACTGGTCGATCGTCTTGTATTGTGAAGCTACCGTACTTTGGGTAAAATACTGTGCCCAGATATTGCCAAAGGGATAATAATCATCTCCTATGGTTACGGCAATGGAAGCCTCGATAGCCGGTAACAGCTGGGCGGGCTGAGCATTGGCGAGATTGTTCGGATCCTGGTTCACATTCAGGAATTTTTTGCAGCCGGACGACAGCAGCAACAGCGCCGGGCAGACAAACAGGGCGATCCTTTTTAGTATATTGATTCGTGTGGTCATAGATCTTTGCATTTTAGAAAGTTAACTTGATGTCAAATCCATAGTTCCTTACAGAAGGCTGTGCGGCAAAGTCAAAGCCCTGATCGTTGCCGGATCCGGTAGAGTTCATTTCCGGATCTACGTACTTATTGGACTTGGGCGTCCATATGAACAGGTTGTTACCAAACACGCCGATGCTGGCATGCCCGAATGGCGTCCCGGTCAGACGGTTTGCCGGCACCTGGTATTCCAGCTGCATGGAGCGCAGTTTGATATAAGAAGCATCGACAATGTTCATCCCGGCAGGCTCAAAGCTCGAGTAGTAGTCCTGCTTGATATATTTGGCTGTTGTATTTGCCTGGTAAGCGGGCTGGCTGGCAGTTCCGGTATTGATAACGGAACCTGCCCAGATCTGCGGATCACGAACGCCGCCCGTCTCAAGCGAAGTGCCGTTGAAGTCAAGATAAGACTTGGTTTGGCTGAAATACACCCCACCTTGTTTTGTATCGAACAGGAAGCCCAGGCTCCAGCTCTTGTAAGTCAGTGTACCTCCAAAGGACGCCTGGTACTTAGGATTGTAGCTGCCCAGGTATACTGCACTGGACGTCGGAACAGGCAGGCCGTCGGCAGCGTCTACCACCGTATGGCCGTTCTCCGTTTGATTGGAGACTGCATAGAACTCCCCGTAAGGACGCCCTTCCTGGGCGACAATGGACATGCCGGTAAGCCCTCCGATCACGATCTGTGCATGGTTAGGCAGGGAAAGTACTTTGTTGGTATTTTTGGTATAGGTACCGAACAGCTCCAACGAAAAGTCTCTCGTCCTGATAGGCGTTCCGCGCAGGGTAAGCTCGAACCCTTTGTTCTGTACGACTCCCGCATTCACGGTAGAACTCAGATATCCGCTGGCAGGAGCAACAGCAGAAGAAACGATCTGATTCTTGGATCGGTTGTTATAATAATTGGCAATAACGGACAATCGGTTATCGAGGAACCCGAGCTCTATACCACCTTCGCGGGAGGTGGTAATTTCAGGTTTGATCCCGGCATCGCCCAGGCTGCTGTTGATCATGAATCCGGGCACGCCGTTAAAAGGAAACACCGTATTACCGCCAGTGTATCCATCTCTGATAGATCCCTGGGAATAGGTGGTGTTCAGCAGGTAAGGATTTGCGTCATTACCTACCTGAGCCCAGCTGGCGCGTAGTTTTCCATAATTCAGGATGTTGGTAAGGTTGCTTCCTTTCAGCAGCTCCGTAAAGATAAAGCTGCCGCTGACACTCGGGTAAAAGAAGGAATTGCTATTCACGGGCAGCGTGGAAGACCAGTCGTTCCTGGCCGTGGCATCGAGATATACCATGTTCCGCCAGCTGAGGTTGAGGTCGCCATAAACGGACACTCTTCTCTGCACAGTACGGGTATTGGTAGCCGCGATCGGGCCGTCGCTGTTCCCGAAATTATACCAGCCCGGAGTGATCAGCCCGGAGCTTAGGTTGGTAGAGGTCATCGTGACATTACTATTGTCCAACCGAACGTTGTTGCCCACCATTAGTGAGCCGGAAAAATCACTTCCAAAATTATGTCTGGCAGTGACCATCAGATCATGGTTGATCTCCCCGACCGTATATACATCTTCTTCGTATCCGCCGTTGCTGGTTACCAGCGCGGAAGCAGGATAAGCCGTAGGATTTCCGGCCGTTCCCGGATCTGCTGGTGCAAAGTTATATTTTGGAGACAGCAACCTTCTGCGGTCTGTATAAAAGTCGGTAGTTACCCTTTCCAGCACATCCAGCCAGGGCGTCGGCTTATAGCCCAGGTTGATGCCGCCGGTGACCCTGTCCACATCATCATAGTTCTTATAATTGGCCAGCAGGTACCAGGGGCTGGTGTAGAACTCGTTATAAAAGCCGTATTTGTCGGGATGGTATACGCCGCTTGCATCAGTGTAGGTATAGCCGTTGTATTTGTTGTTCAGATTGCCCATCTTATCTATTGGAATATCCCTGGGCGTCTGGTACAGATTGTTAAGTACTGAACCGCCGGCCTGGCCCCCGGCGACGTTGTTACTGCTGATCTTTACGTAGTTGAAGCTGACGCTGGTATAAAAATTATTCGAAAGATTGGCCTTTCCGTTGAACCGCACGCCGTATCTGTTATAGTCATCGACATTGGTGGGATAAATGCCATTGGAGTTCAGCGCATTCAGCCCGAGATAATAACTCGCCTTGTCATTGCCGGAGCTGACTGACACATTATTATTAGTAGTGAAGCCGGTACTAAAAAAGTGCCTGATATTGTCGGGGTCGGCAGAATAAGGTTTTGTCTGCTGCACACCATCTATCTGCTGTCCCCAGGGCATCACCTTTCCCGTGAATGGAGCGCCCCAGCTCCAGTTATCCCCCCAATCCTGCGTGTTATACGCCAGCGTTCCATCGCTATTCACACCACTATAATAGCCTTGTCCGTATTGATTCTGGAAATCGGGCAGTTTGAGGATGGAGGAGAAGGTATTGGTGCTGCTGAACGAAACCTCGGCCTTCCTGCTGTTGACTCCGCTTTTTGTCGTGATGATCAACGCGCCGTTGGAAGCGCGGGCACCGTACAGGGCAGCACCTGCAGGACCGGCCAGGACCGTTACGGACGCTATATCATCCGGATTGATGTCATTGCCACGGTTGCCGAAGTTGACAGCGCTCAACGCCGACCCGCCGCCGAAGTTGTCATCGTTGGCGTAGGGGATACCGTCTACCACGATCAGGGCCTCATTGTTCCCTGTAATGGAAGAGCCGCCTCTTAGGACGACACGGGTGGAACCACCGGGAGCCCCGGTACTCGAAGTAACATTGATACCGGCAACCCTGCCGCTCAGTGATGTCAGCGCACTTGAGCTCTGGCCCACCGTCAGCTCGGCGGCCTTGACGGTCGGCGCGGCATAACCCAGAGACCGTTGTTCCCTTTTGATGGCATTGGCCGTTACAACAACTTCCGTCAGGTTGTTGTTCTTGTCCTTCAGGCTGACCTGAAGATTGTCCTGTGCTTTAACTTCACTCGTTTCATAACCGACGGCACTGATAACCAGTGTTTTTCCCGGAACAACGGTGAGGGTAAAGTTTCCGGCATCATCTGTTTGTGTGCCGGTATTGGTATTCTTTATCTTAACAGTTGCAGCTGGAACAGCCATTCCTTTTTCATTTTTTACTGTTCCCTTTATAGCGGATGTTTGCGCGTTGCTATTTGCAAACAAGAATGCAACTGAACTTAACAGCAGTAGCAGTTTTCTACTCATATTTGTATTGTTGACTATGTGTTGACTAGTGAATTGGCAAACGGATATTTAAGATCCGATGCGGGATGGTGCATTGATGCGATTTTAGATAGGTCAGGGCAATTAGCTATGCCAATTGCCCTTCAACAAGGAGCAAAGTCACGTATCTCATTTGTATGTTTATAAAATAATAATTATATGTTAACACTCTTATGTTAAGCGCGTACAAAGAGACAAGGGTCACCCGTGAATTTTTATTAATGATTTGTTAACGAGGGATTAAATGTGACGATCGGTTATATTCAACTACTGGCTTCCGCCCCCCCCCCCAAATATGCTATCTTTCAAAAATGCAGCACCAAGAATTTGAACCTCCTGAAGAGCTCCGGGACATCATAAAGTGCTTTTGGTACAACACAAGGGACTTCGGAGAACAACAATCGAGTTTTGAGATACTACCTGATGGCTACGCTGAAATTATTTTTCATTTCGGAAGCGCCTGTAGCATTTCTTACAATGGCGGCTTGCACCCATTGCCATCACCGTTTATGATGGGGCTGCTCAATCAGCCTGCTCTTTTAAACACGAAAAAGCGTTTAGAGATCATTGGTATCAGGTGCTTTCCCTGGACCGTGTTCGATCTGCTCGGACTGCCGTCCGGTAAGGACGGAGTGCACATATTCGAGCATCCTATTGCCCAGCTTCAAGCCACGTTAAATCAGTGGATTCATGCTGGCAGGATAGGCGAAGCCTTGGCCCAGGTAAAACAATATTTCCTGAATGTACGGTCAGGGATTCCTATTGACAGTATGCTATTCAAAGCGGGAATTGCTCTGAGGGAAGCAAACGGCTCCATGCCGGTAAGCCAGGTAGCGACGGCGGCTCATGCGACGGTTCGTACATTGGAAAGGAAGTTTAAGCAATCTTCCGGCTATAGTGTTAAAGACGTATCCGGTCTGATGCGCTTTGAGCAGGTACGAAACCAATTATGGCTTAATCCGGATTCCAAGATTGCCGGCTTGGCTCATGAGCTGGGCTATACGGATCAATCCCACCTAAGCAGGGAATTCAAACGCTACAGCGGCACCACGCCAGCTGCATTCGCGCGAAAAGCAAAGAAAGGGAAACAGGCTGTAAGCAACGATTTTGTCGCGTTTATACAAGCCTAAGACAGGCGTATTCCAGAATTTTGTGTTTCAATCATTCCATATGAATCCGAAGCACGATGTTATCATTTCCGGTGCAGGACCCGTAGGTCTATTCCTCGCGTGTGAACTGGCCCTGGCCAAATGTTCAGTCCTGATCCTGGAAAAGGCGGAGAATCCGCACTCGCCATTGAAGGAGCTTCCTTTCGGGATACGGGGACTCTCGGCGCCCACTATCGAAGCGTTGTACCGCCGTGGGTTGCTAAAAGAGCTTGAGGTACCAAAACGCCTTAAAAACCCCCATTCAACTACCGTGCAAGGGGCCCGTCGTCAGGCCGGACACTTCGCCGGCATTCCATTTTATGAGGACAATATTGACACCTCACAGTGGAAGTATCGCCTGTCTGGCTCCACCGACACCAGTTTGATGTCTGAAATGAAGGAGCTTGAATCTGTGCTGGCTCGCCGTGCGGAAGCCTCGGGTGTAAAAATAACACGGCGGGCGGCCATTACTGACTTTTATCAAACCGCGGACGGAGTAACTGTTCAGTCAGGTGACCGATCTTTTACAGGTAAATGGCTCGTGGGCTGCGATGGAAGCCGTAGTGTTGTTCGCAAGGCGGGCGGTTTTGAATTCGCCGGTACGGAGCCTGAATTTACCGGCTACACTACGCTGATTGACATTGCCGATCCGGAGAAGCTCAGCCCGGGCCGAAATGTGACACCGACAGGTATGTACTTGCAATCACAGCCAGGTTACGTAATGATACAGGATTTTGATGGTGGGACATTTCATAATGCAGAAAAGCCAATCACGCTTGAACACGTGCAGGAGGTGCTACGCCGCGTCTCGAACACCGATGTTACTATCACCGCGTTACATATCGCAACCACGTGGACTGACCGGGCACGACAGGCCACAACCTACCGCAACGGACGGGCACTTTTGGCCGGCGATGCCGCGCACATTCACGCACCGCTGGGAGGCCAGGGGCTTAACCTTGGGCTGGGCGATGCCATGAACCTGGGCTGGAAGCTCGCCGCAACCATCCAAAACAAAGCGCCGGAAGGCTTGTTGGACAGTTATCATACTGAGCGGCACCCTATTGGCGCACAGGTCCTGGATTGGTCACGCGCCCAGGTGGCCACCATGAGACCAGACCCGCATGCCCGCGCGCTGAATGCAATTGTCCGTGACCTTATGAATACGCGCGATGGTGCCACCTATATTGCAGGAAGGGTGTGGGGCATGTTCACACACCACGATCTCGGCGGCGACCATCCCCTAGTAGGCCGCAGCGTTCCCAACTTTGAGTTCGAAGACGGTGCAAAAATTGGCGAGCTAATGCACGATGGTCAGGGGATACTGGTTGATTTTGATAACAACACTTCACTTAGATCTTTGGCGGGTGAATATGGCGATCGGATCAGGTATATTTCAGGCCGTGCAAAAGACCGATTAGCCCTCAGCGCCGTACTAATACGCCCTGATGGGATTGTCGCCTGGGCTGCTGACAACGACCCGGATCGCACGCAACTCCAACAGGCTGCAGCTCGCTGGTTTGTTAGGTAATAAAGAAAATGAGTAATTTTGAATAGAAATTAATGCATCCGGTTATGTGGACCCCTTCATTTATTATAGGGTTGATCTTGGTTGTGCTGCCATGGCAGGAAGACGTGTACACAGAAAGAAGAGAAAAAATGGTTACGCAACAAATTGAGCGGAGAGGGGTCAAAGATTCGCTGGTGTTGAAGGCAATGCGAGCCGTGAAAAGACATGACTTTGTACCTCCTGGCCAGGTTAACAAAGCTTATGAGGACCGTCCTTTGCCCATAGGCTATGGCCAAACCATATCTCAACCCTACATAGTGGCCTACATGACCGAAGCAATCAAACCGCTATCAAATTTTAAAGTGCTGGAAATTGGAACGGGTTCCGGCTACCAGTCTGCCGTTCTTTCTGCAATAGTGAAAGAAGTATATACTATCGAGATCGTTCCTGAATTGGGTAAGGCTGCCACTGATCGGTTGAGAAAAGCGGATTATAAAAATGTACAGGTAAAAACAGATGATGGCTATAATGGATGGGAAGAACATGCCCCTTTTGATGCTATCGTAGTGACTGCCGCTGCCGAATACATTCCACCTCCATTGATCGGACAACTGAAAGACGGGGGTAAGATGGTGATCCCGGTTGGATCACCGTTTATGACACAAATGCTGGTACTGGTAGAAAAGAAAAAGGATAGAACGACTACTAAAAGTATGTTACCGGTGTCTTTTGTTCCGTTTACAAGAAAGAAGTAAATAAATGAGCAGATGAACAGATGGGCAGATACTTCTGTCTTGGCTATAAAGGGCCGGCTATTGCTGTCTCTTGGCATTCTTTCCGCAGCCATCATTGCTTTTCAGTTGGCGCTCATGCAAGTGTTGTCCGTCGTACAGTGGCATCATTTTGCCTATATGGTTATTTCGGTAGCCTTGCTCGGCTTCGGTGCAAGCGGAACTGTGCTGGCCCTTTTCAGGCAGCGGCTGATAAAGCAGATCCGATTTCTTCTTCCTGTGCTAATGATCAGTTGCGGTATTGCCATGTCCCTGGTGACGGATATTTCGCAACTATCTTTTATCCGGTTTGATTCTTACCTGCTGTTTGCTGACTATTCGCATATTGGCCGGTTGCTGCTTACTTATCTGTTGTTTTTCATCCCATTTTTCCTCGGGGCACTTGCCATTGCCCTCATCTTCGATCGCTATGTAGCAACCATCGGGAAAATTTATTTTGCGAACCTGCTGGGCTCCGCGATCGGTGGTTTGTTGCTGCTGGCGCTGATATGGTTTTTGTCGCCCGGCCGGTTACCCGCATTCATTTCGTGTCTGCCTGTAATAGCCGGGGCGATGATTATTCCTGCCGGTCATCCACACAGCCGGGGATCAACCCTCTTCGCTTTTATTGCCATTCTCATTTGTACGTGGAAAATAGCCATTCCTTCCCAACTGCAGTTGTCCCAGTTTAAAGATCTAAGCAAAACATTGCTGCTGCCCGGAGCGGAAATGAAAATGGAAAAAACAAGTCCTTACGGACCCATCCAAGCGGTAACATCGCCTGCATTACGCTATGCACCGGGCCTAAGCCTTATGGCAAATCAACCGGTGGGCGCCAGCACTGCTGTTTTTGTTAATGGTGACTGGCTGGGTGTAGTTGCCGGCTACAGAGAACCCGACACGGCATTCGTGCTTTATTACACCAGTTTTGATCTTCCTTATAGGATGGCTGAAAGAAAAGATGTATTGGTACTGCAGGCAGGCACCGGAATAGAGGTAGCGCATGCGCTTAGTCACCATGCTGCGAAGGTTGTGGCCATCGAGCCCAATGCCGTCCTTATTGCTGCATTAAAGCATGAATTGGCGCCGGATAATGATTCCCTTTTTTATCAGCCAGCAGTTATAGTACGCACACTGGAACCGCGTATCTTTCTTGTTTCGGATACCGCCCATTATGACCTGATCAGCTTGCCGGTAGTGGGCAGTTTTGGGGGGTCGGCTGGATTGTATGCCTTGCATGAACAATTTTTATTGACCAGGGAAGCATTTTTAAAAGTGTGGCCAAGGCTAAAGGACGGAGGCGCTATCAGCATCACCGCCTGGATGGATTATCCTGCCCGTAGTCCGCTGAAACTATTGGCTACCCTGGTGGAAGTGTTGGAACAGTTAAACATCCGGCAGCCACAGCTTCATATTGCTGCTATCCGAAGTTGGGGCACCATCAGCTTCGTAATAACGAAATCAGCCTTGACGAAACGGGAAATACGAAACATCCGGGACTTCTGTGACCGATGGCAATTTGATCCGGCTCTTCTCCCGGGTCTTCAGCCGGAAGAAAGAAACCGTTACCATCAGTTGCAGGACAGCAGTATCTTTCAGAACATGGATAAATTATTTTCGGCCGGGAGAAATACGTTGTATGCAGCTTACGATTTTAATATTATCCCGGCTACGGACAATAGCCCTTATTTCTCGCAATTTATCCGCTGGAAGAACCTGCCTCACCTCGCTGAATACTTCGGCAACCATTCCATTCCTTTTTTTGAGATCGGATACCTGCTGGTGGTGTTCACGCTGGTACAGATCGCCGCGATGTCTTTTGTGTTCGTCCTGCTGCCACTTTTCAGGCGGGGATGGAAAGTGAAAAACAAATTCGAGGTGTTGCTTTACTTTGGCGGCATCGGCCTCGGTTATATGTTCGTGGAAATGGTCCTGATCCAGCACTTCATCCTTTATTTCGGCCACCCGGTATACGCTGCAGCCGCCGTGATTACAGCATTGCTGCTTTTTTCAGGTTTTGGCAGCCTTGCGTCTGGTTACTTCATCGGCAAAAGACATGCCCTGCTGCTTGTACTGGCGGCGATCATTGTGTTGCTGCTTATATATTCTGCTGCACTTATGATTGTGCTGGAGCAAACCATGCAGGCAATCCTCCCTGTTAAATTGCTGATCGTTTTTTTACTGACGGCGCCGTTGGCATTTTGTATGGGCATTCCTTTTCCTTCAGGGCTGACACAACTTGCGCATACCCGTTCAGACGAAGTACCCTGGGCCTGGGGATTGAATGGCTGCGTTTCGGTGATCAGCACGACTTTTGTCACCCTTATATCGGTCGAAGCGGGGTTTCCCATGGTAATATGGCTGGCCGCGTTAGCCTATTGTTTTCCGCTAGTCGTGTGCAGCATGTGGAAATAATGACCGTTGTATAATCTTTTTTTTATATAAAAAAATAAGTTAACTTAACAGTACGATTATTTTTCAAACGAGTTGCCATGGATACTGTTCGCGATATACTACAGATAAAGGGGAATTTGGTATACACAGTATGTCCGGAAAGCTCTGTATATGAAGCACTTGAAACTTTAGAGGAAAAGAACCTCGGCGCCCTCGTCGTGTTGGAAACATGCGGGAAGCTGGATGGCATCTTCACCGAACGCGACTATGCGCGTAAAGTGATCTTAAAAGGCCGCTCTTCTAAAGAAACGATGGTGCAGGACATTATGACCGAAAGCCCCACATTCGTGACTCCAGACACCAAGATTGAAGAATGTATGCAGCTGATGACCAAAAAATTCATCCGTCATTTACCTGTAATGGACAAAGATGAATTGGTCGGTATCATTTCCATTGGTGATATAGTTAAATATATCATCAATCAGAAGGATTTCATCATTGAACACCTTCAACATTACATCGTCAGTTGAGCATACACGTTAGAAACTGGTGTCGGGATCTGAATAGATAATGCGTTGGTGTATTATTCATCAATGAAACAGCTGTTGTATGCCTGGAAACGACACCGATAGTATCCCCTTATGGCCCCTGCTATTATATGCAGGTCTGGTAAGCATATTACTGGTGGTCATTCTCACCTTATCATATTTCCTCGGCCAGCATCATCGGGACAGGGCCACCGGCAAACCTTATGAAGGAGGGATAGAACAGACCGGATCTGCACGAATACGTTTTTCAGCCCAATTTTATTTAGTGGCCATGTTATTCGTGGTCTTTGATGTGGAAGCCGTATTTATCATGTTATGGGCCCTGGGCTTCTACGAGTTGGGCTGGCCGGGATACTTAGGCGCGCTCGTATTCATTGGGCAACTGGCCGTGGTATTGGTTTACGAATGGGGCATCGGCGCTCTGAACATCGGAGCAGATGTAAAAAAGATCTTGAAGATCTACAAGATAAAGCAAAGCAAAAAAATGCACAACGAATGAACTGGTGGTTAAATAAAACAAACGATCCGACCGGGCGTTTATCCGGCACAGGCAGCATGGAAGAAGCCGTCAGTAAAAGCATTATGCTTACCTCCGTGCAGAGCCTCGTGGCATGGGGCAGAAAGAACTCTATGTGGCCATTCCATTTCGGTTTAAGCTGCTGTTTTGTGGAAATGGCTACAAGTATTACCAGCAAATATGACGTGGCCCGGTTCGGAGCAGAAGTGATTCGCGGTACGCCGCGCGAGGCGGATGTAATGGTCATCGCGGGAACCGTCTTTATAAAGATGGTACCAATTATCAAACGTCTGCATGAACAAATGATGGAACCCCGTTGGGTCATCTCCATGGGCAGCTGTGCCAACAGTGGCGGCATGTACGATATCTACAGCGTGGTACAGGGCGTGGATAAATTCCTGCCTGTAGACGTATATGTACCCGGTTGTCCGCCAAGACCTGACGCTTTCATGCAGGGTCTGGTACTGTTGGGTGAGGCAGTAGGAAAAGAAGCGCGTCCGCTGAGTTGGACCATCGGTGAGCAGGGGGTCATTAAACCACATCTCACTTCGATGAAAGAGGCCAGGCGGGAGGAGAGGAAGAATCAGGTGAGCTTCCGCGGTATAGATGAAGTCTAATAAAGTGGATCCAAAGATATGCAGGACGCAGATAACATACTTGAGCATCTGCAACGCAACTTCGGCGAAGCCGCCTTCCGGCAGCAGCGCACAGTTGACGATCTGCTCACGTTGTGGGTGCCGGCAACTGACTGCCTGCAGCTTATCCGGCACCTGAAGTCGGACATCCGCCGGCCATATTCACTCCTCTACGATCTCTGCGCGATAGACGAACGCGACAGGACCCACAAGAACGATTTGCCCGAAGTTGATTTTACGGTGGTATACCATCTCTTTTCCTTCCACCGGAATGATTTTATCCGACTGAAAGTGCCGCTGCTGGGAGAGTTCCCTACCCTTCCGTCGATCACCGCTATATTTAAGAATGCCAACTGGTACGAGCGGGAAGTATATGACATGTTCGGGATCCGCTTTGAAGGACACCCCCACCTCCAGCGTATCCTGATGCCCCTCACCTGGCAGGGACACCCGCTCCGGAAGGAACACCCCGCAAGAGCGACGGAAATGGGCCCTTTTGAATTATGGGATGAAAAACAGGACCGCGAGCAGGAAGCACTGCGGTTCAAACCCGAGGAATGGGGCATGCAGAGCGAGGGTGAGGACTCTGACTTCATGTTCCTGAATATCGGTCCCCAACACCCCGGTACACATGGTGTGCTGCGGATCATATTACAGCTGGACGGAGAAGACATAGTCGATGCGGTGCCGGAGATTGGATTTCATCACCGGGGGGCAGAAAAGATGGGCGAGCGGCAGAGCTGGCATACTTATATTCCCTATACAGACCGGGTGGATTATTTAGGCGGAGTGATGAACAACCTCGCCTACCTGTTGGCGGTGGAAAAACTGGCCGGCATTGAAGTGCCTGATAGGGTGAAAGTAATAAGAGTGATGCTGTGCGAATTATTCCGGATAGCCAGCCACCTGGTATGGTTTGGCACCTTCGCACAGGACCTCGGCCAGTTGTCGCCGGTATTTTACATGTTTACCGACAGGGAAAAGATCTTCGATGTCATTGAAGCCATTTGCGGTGGCAGGATGCATCCCAACTGGTTTCGGATTGGCGGAGTGGCGCAGGACCTTCCGAATGGCTGGGATGGATTGGTACGGAGTTTTGTCGGTTACTTTCCAAAAAAATTGCGGGAGTATAAGAATATGGTCCTACGCAACAGCATCTTCAAGGCGCGTACGAAGGGCATTGGCATCTATACGCTGGAAGAGGCCATTGAATGGGGAGTTACCGGGCCTGGCTTACGGGCCTGCGGATTCGAATGGGATTTCCGGAAGAAACGTCCGTATTCCGGGTATGAGCGATTCGACTTTGATATCCCGACCGCACAGCACGGTGATTGTTTTGACCGCTCCGTTGTAAGGGTGGAAGAAATGTGGCAAAGCCTGCGCATCGTAGAGCAATGTCTTAACAATATGCCTGAAGGGAATTATAAGGCGGATCATCCCCTGACCACGCCGCCGATCAAGAAATACACGATGCAGGATATAGAAACGCTGATCAACCATTTTCTAAACGTGAGTTGGGGGCCGGTGATCCCTGCCGGTGAAGCGATGAGTTGTATCGAAGCGACGAAGGGCGCGAATAGTTATTACCTGGTCAGCGATGGCAATACAGCTGCCTACCGGGTAAGGATTCGGACACCATCCTTTCCGCATATGCAGATGGTGCCTTATATCAGTAAAGGATACACGGTTGCCGATCTGCTCTCCATATTGGGGAGTGTGGATTTTGTGCTGGCGGACATTGACAGATGAGCATCTATAAGCAGGATATTATGCTGACCGAAGCCGAAATACAAGCCATTGATCATGAGATCAGCCTACTGCCTCATAAAAAAGCAGGGGTCATCGAAGCATTGAAGATCATCCAGCAGCACCGGGGATGGGTCAGCGATGAGAGCGTGGAGGCTATAGCCGCGTATCTCGAAATAAGTCCCGCCGAAGTGGATAGCGTGGCTACCTTTTACAACCTCATCTTCCGGAAACCTGTCGGCAGACACGTGATCCTGTTATGCGACAGCATTTCCTGTTATGTAATGGGTTATGACAAGCTGTATGTTGCCCTGCAGCAGCAAGTGGGCATCCGGTTCGGCGAAACAAGCCCGGATGGCCGTTTTACCCTCCTGCCCAATGTCTGCCTGGGCTGCTGCGATCATGCCCCGGCCTTAATGATCGATGAGGACCTGTTCTGGGATGTAAAAATAGAGATGCTGGATCAACTCTTGTCAGGATATAAGTGATAATAAAAAAAGAGTATGGAACGTCCGCTAACTGAAAATATTCAACCTGGTCGACCACCGCTGGACCTGAAAGGGTATGAAAGAACGGGGGGATATGCTGCCGTCCGGAAAGCACTGCAGGGCATGTCTCCGGCAGAGGTTCAGCAGTTGGTACGAGATAGCAACCTGAAGGGACGGGGAGGCGCAGGTTTCAACACCGGCATGAAATGGAGTTTTGTCCCGATGGATAGCGGGACGCCCGGCCCGAAATACCTTATCGCCAATGCCGACGAAATGGAACCCGGTACCTTTAAAGACCGGCTATTGATGGAAGGTAATCCACATCAGCTCATCGAAGGAATGATCCTTTCGGCCTATGCCATTCAGGCTTCCGTTTCCTATATCTTTTTGCGCTGGGCCTATCGCCAGGCAGCACAGCTGCTGCGGAAAAGCATGGAAGAGGCTTATGCGGCCGGATATTTGGGACGGAATATACTCGGCAGCGGTTATCAGCTCGACATGCACCTGCACACCGGCGTGGGCCGCTATATGTGCGGAGAAGAGACCGCCCTGTTGAATGCGCTGGAAGGCAAACGGGCTACACCCCGGGCGAAACCCCCTTTTCCGCAGGTCAGCGGATTGTTCGGCAAACCTACCATTGTAAACAACGTAGAGACCTTGTGTAACATCCCGCATATTGTGAATAAGGGCGCCGCCTGGTTTAAAGGGTTGAGTTATAGCGAGGACAGCGGGGGCACCAAGATCTACGGGGCAAGCGGTAAAGTGAAAAGACCCGGAGCCTGGGAACTGCCAATGGGGGTTACCCTGCGCGAGCTGATCGAAGAACACGCAGGCGGAATGAAGGAAGGCCTCACTCTGAAAGGTGTTCTGCCGGGCGGCGCTTCTACCGACTTCTTAACAAAAGAACACCTGGACATAAAAATGGATTTTTCATCGGTCGCAGCGGCAGGTAGCCGTTTGGGCACCGGCACGATGATCGTAATGGATGATGCCACCTGCCCTGTCGGATTTGTCCATAACCTGCAGCATTTTTTCGCACAGGAAAGCTGCGGCTGGTGCACTCCCTGCCGCGAAGGGCTGCCCTGGGTGGAAAAGATACTCTTGTCCATAGAACAGGGAGATGGCAGGGAAGAAGACATGGAACTGCTCCGGATGCATACCCGTCTTCTTGGCCCGGGTAATACCTTTTGCGCCCTGGCGCCCGGGGCCATGGAGCCGTTGCAGAGCGCCCTAAAGTATTTCAGTGAGGATTTTGAGAAACATATAAAAGGAAAAAAATGCCCCTATTGACTAAATAGTTTACTGTATGCCTACGATTCATATCGATAATATACCTTTTGCCGTCAAAGCAGGCAGCAATCTGCTGGAGACCTGCCTGGGCTCCGGCTTTGATCTGCCCTACTTCTGCTGGCATCCGGCCATGGGCAGCGTAGGCGCCTGCCGGCAATGCGCGGTTAAGGTATTCAGGGACGCACAGGATACGAAAGGCCGGCTGGTGATGAGCTGCATGGAAAACGTAAAAGATGGGATGCTTGTGTCCATCGCCGATGTGGAGGCCGTCGCTTTCCGGTCGCAGATCATAGAATGGCTGATGACCAATCATCCCCATGATTGCCCCGTATGTGATGAGGGCGGCAGCTGCCACCTGCAGGACATGACTGTGATGTCAGGACACAATTACCGTCGTTTCCAATATAAAAAACGTACGTTCCGGAATCAATATCTCGGACCGCTGATCCACCATGAAATGAACCGGTGCATACAATGTTACCGGTGTGTCCGGTTCTACCGGGATTATGCCGGCGGGAATGACCTGAATGTGTTTTCCGCGCATGATCATGTCTACTTCGGAAGAGAGAAAGATGGCGTATTGCAAAGCCCGTTCAGCGGCAACCTGGCAGAGATCTGTCCTACCGGCGTGTTCACGGACAAAACGCTGAAAGAGCACTACACCCGTAAATGGGACCTGACGACAGCACCCTCCATTTGCCAGCATTGCAGCCTGGGATGTAATACGATAGCAGGCGAACGGTACGGAGGCATACGGAATATCGTCAGCCGGTTCAACGGCGAGGTCAACGGATATTTTTTGTGCGACCGGGGACGGTTCGGTTATGAGTTCGTCAATAGCGTGAACAGGGTCACCACGCCGCTGGTACGCAATCGTGCTGTAGAGTCCGTGGATGATGCCACGCTGATGGAAGAACTTAAAAAATTGATCGTTCATCAAAAATTGATAGGGATCGGTTCCCCGAGGGCTTCTGCCGAGAGCAATTTTGCCCTGATGCAGCTGGTTGGAAAAGAAAATTTCTACCAGGGTGTGACGGAAGAGCTGACCTACCTGGAAAGACGGATCGTAGACGTCCTCCAGTCCTGCGCCCTTCACTGTTGCTCCCTGGGGGAAATAGAGGCAGCAGACGCGGTGCTGGTTTTGGGGGAAGACGTCTGGAATACGGCCCCTGTCATGGCGCTGGCTATCCGCCAGGCGGTAATGAAGACTGCTACGGATCAGGCCTCCCAACATCTGGCTCTGCCTGCATGGCAGGATGCAGCTGTTAGAGAGTTTGCACAAGACAAAAAAGGCTTTCTGACCAATACCACCGTGGCGCCTTCCCCGCTGGATGAGATCAGCACCTGTACCCTCCACGCCGCACCGGACGATATAGCCAGGCTTGGCTTTGCCATTGCCCATCTGCTCGATCCTTCCGTGCCGCCATTATCCAACAGCAGCGAAGAAATGCAGCGGACAGCGGCGACGATTGCAGAGGCTTTGAGAACAGCCAGGCGCCCTGTTATTATCAGCGGTACTTCCTGTTATAATGAAGCGCTGATCCGGGCGGCTTATGCTATCGCGGCGGCATTGAATACCACCGAAAGAAAAGTGGGAATAGCCTTTGTATTGCCGGAATGTAACAGTATGGGGTTGGCTATGATGCGCGCTCCATCTATTGACGCGGCTATTAAAAGGATAGAGTTTGAACAGGATCGTACTGTCATCGTCCTCGAGAATGATCTCTACCGGATCATGCCGGCAAAAAAGGCGGATAATTTTTTCAGGCGCTTTAAAAATAGTATCGTACTGGATTCATTGAACAACCTTACGACGGAAAAAGCAACGGTGCTGCTGCCGGCAGCTACCTTCGCCGACGGAGATGGGACGCTCGTAAACAACGAAGGACGCGCCCAGCGTTTTTACCAGGTCTTCATGCCGGCCAACAAACAGATCAAAGAGAGCTGGTGGTGGTTGTGGAAGTTGTTTACCCTGGTGACAGCAACGGGCAACGGGCACGAATGCCATCCGGATGAACTGCTGGTAAAGCTGGAGACGGCCCTGCCCCAGTTTGCAGGCATTTCCCGCGCCGCTCCGCCACATGACTTTCGCATACACGGTGAGATGATACCCCGTGAGCCGCATCGTTACAGCGGCCGTACAGCCATGCTGGCCAATCTGTCGGTGAGTGAACCTAAACCGCGGCAGGATACAGATTCCCCTATGACCTTCACGATGGAAGGTTACCAGGGCCTTCCGCCTTCTCCGCTGATCTCCTTCTTCTGGGCGCCGGGCTGGAATTCCGTTCAATCCGTCAACAAATACCAACAGGAACCTGGCGGCGCTTTAAAAGGAGGCGATCCCGGCATCCGCCTGTTTGAACAAAAGGCTGCGGTCGATGCCGTTCTTTTTAAAGATGCGCCCGAAGCCTTTTGCGTCAGGGAGCAAAAATGGCTGCTGCTGCCACAGCACCATGTTTTCGGATCGGAGGAATTAAGCAGTACCGCCAGGGCTATCGGGGAACTCGCTCCGGAACCTGTTATTACTCTGTCTCCCCGCGATGCCCAACAGCTGGGCGTTGTGGATGGGGCGCCTATCTGGCTGAGAACAGACCAGGAAGAAGTCTCTCTTCCGCTGAAGATACAACAAGGATTGAGTGCCGGAGTAGTATTGGCCCCGGCCGGATGGCCCGGGATGCCGGTATCGAATTGGGGAACATGGGTTACTTTAAGAATATGACCGTAATGCAACATATATGGATCGTTCTGGGCGTATTATTCGTCCTGCTCAACGTCGCCGCCGGGCTGATCTGGGTGGAACGAAGGCTTCTTGCGCTGTGGCAGGACAGGCTGGGACCCAACCGTGCAGGACCACTGGGCATTTTGATCGTGCTGGCCGATACTCTCAAACTGTTCTTCAAGGAAGACTGGATCCCGCCGTTTGCGGATAAATGGGTGTTCATCATCGCACCGGCCATCGTAGTAGGCAGCGTACTGATGAGTTTTGTCATTATTCCCTTTGCGCCCGGGGTGGTGGTCGCCGATCTCAATATCGGCCTGTTGTTCTTCCTGGCGATGTCCTCTTTAGGCGTATACAGCATCGTTCTCGGCGGCTGGGCATCCAATAATAAATATGCCCTGCTGGGAGCACTGCGCGGCGCCTCGCAAATGATCGCCTACGAAGTTTTTATGGGATTGTCCCTGATGGGAGTGGTCATGCTGACAGGATCATTCAATATGGGTGAGATCGTGGCGGCGCAAAAGAATATGTGGTTCATCGTAACCCAGCCGCTGGGTTTTATCATCTTCCTTATCGCCGGGATCGCGGAAACACATCGCCTGCCCTTCGATATTCCCGAGGCGGAGAGTGAACTCATCGCCGGCTATCATGCGGAATATTCAGGGATGAAGTTTGGGATGTTCTTCATCGGCGAATACCTTGGCATCACGCTTATCTCGGCTATGACGGTAACCTTGTTTTTCGGCGGATGGCTGGGACCCGCATTCCTGCCGCCGCTGGTTTGGTTTATCCTAAAGACAGTAGCGTTCATCGGTTTGTTCATCTTACTGCGCGCTTCTCTTCCGCGGCCCCGCTACGATCAGTTGATGGAATATGGGTGGAAAGTTTTGCTACCCCTCGTGCTCGTAAATCTCTTGATCACCGGGGCGATCGCCTTGTGGATAAGAAAGTGAATGGTAAAAAAAATTAAATTATGTTAACCCATCTGCGAACCATGTGGCTGGTTTTTTTACACTTGTTTCACAAGAAAGCCACTATTCAATACCCGGAGGAAAAGATCCGGCTGGCCCCCCGCTGGCGCGGACGCATCGTGCTGACAAAAGACCCCGATGGCGGAGAACGCTGCGTAGGCTGCTACTTATGCGCTGCCGCCTGCCCGGTAGACTGTATCGCTCTTCAGGCTACGGAAGATGAGAATGGCCGCAGGTATCCCGAATTTTTCCGCATCAATTTTTCACGATGTATATTTTGCGGGTATTGTGAGGAAGCCTGCCCCACCTACGCCATCCAGCTGATCCCGGATTTTGAGATGGGCGAATACATCAGGAAAGACCTGGTATTTGAGAAGGAAGATCTTTTGATCGACAGCGAAGGGAAATATCCGGGGTATAATTATTATAAAGTGGCGGGGATGGATGCCGGCGTCAAGTCAAAGGGAGAAGGAGAAAAGGAAGAACCGCCGGTTGATGTCCATAGCTTATTACCATAAAATGTCAGAGCTATTCTACATATCATCCTTTGTAGCCATACTGGCGACGATCCTGGCACTGACCCGCTATCACCCGGTCCATGCCCTACTCTACCTGGTGGTGTCCTTTTTGGCGGTGGCAATGATCTTTTTATCCCTGGGCGCTCCCTTCGTGGCCGTATTGGAAATTATCATCTACGCCGGCGCAATCATCGTTCTATTCATTTTTGTCGTCATGATGCTGAACCTGGGTAAGGATACCGCACTACAGGAAAAAAGATGGCTGCAGCCCAGGGTATGGCTGGTCCCTTCCCTGTTGACGCTGCTGTTGCTGGTGGAAATGGTGCTGCTGCTGATAAGAGGAGGTAAATTCCCAATGCAGGTGTCGGTTGTAGCGCCCAGGAATGTATCACTGTCTTTATACGGAGAATATATCATCGCCGTGGAACTTGCCGGCTTCCTGCTTATGGCGGGAGTCGTAGGCGCCGCGCATATCGGAAAACATACAAAAAAGAACCTGCACCGTTACCTGCAGGAAGAGGAGGAGCTTAAACAAAAATTATGAATTCCTTTAACGCCAATACCGTCCTGGTAGTCGCTGCACTGCTCTTTGTGCTCGGACTCACAGGTGTGCTGACACGGAAGAACATCGTATTTATGCTCATTTCCGTGGAAGTGATGCTGAATGCCGCGGGCCTGGCATTTGTGGCCGCGGGGGCCCAATGGCATCAGGCGGACGGACAGGTGATGTTCCTGTTCATACTGGCGATGGCTGCTGCGGAAATTTCGGTAGGACTGGCACTGGTACTGCAGATCTACCACCAGCATAAAACGATGGACGTGGAGGACCTCGGGGAGTTGAGGGATAAGAATAATGAATATTAATCATTACCTATGCTTGCATCTATCGCCGCGTTGCCATTTTTAGGTTTCCTGCTGTTATCACTGGCGGGCAGACGCCTGCCCAGGATAGCCATTGCGTGGATAGGCGCCGGCACAGTGAGCCTGGCGGCCATCCTTACAATCCTATACGGTATTCAATTCCTTCAGACCCCTCCGGACTCCGGCGTTGACAGGTTGTTGTTGTGGCAATGGTTTACCGCAGGCAGCCTGTCCGTCTCCATCAGCTTAAGCATGGATGCGTTGTCGCTGGTATTTATCTTCATCATCACTTTTGTGGGCGCGCTGATCCATATTTACTCCACTGGTTATATGCGGCAGGACCGTGACTATGCCCGTTTTTTTGCCTGCATGAACTTATTCGTAGGCTCTATGCTGGTATTGGTGATGGCAGATAACCTCGTACTCTTATATTTAGGCTGGGAAGGCGTGGGGATGTGTAGTTACCTGCTTATCGGATTCTGGTATGGAACCCCCGCCAACTGCCTGGCCGCCAATAAAGCTTTCCTGGTGACAAGGATAGGCGATACGGCGATGCTCATTGGATTGTTCCTCCTCTTCAAAGAACTGGGTACCCTGGATATACACGCCCTTCTTCAACAGGCCCCGGGCCATTTTTCACCCGGCGCTTCGAATATTACCCTTATTGCCCTGTTATTGCTGGCGGGCGGCATGGGGAAATCTGCACAGCTGCCCTTGCAGACCTGGCTGCCTGACGCCATGGCGGGTCCTTCTCCCGTCAGTGCATTGATACATGCGGCGACGATGGTCACAGCCGGCATCTATCTCATCGCGAGAATGCACACCCTGTTCCAGCTTTCCCCGGCTGCAATGATGGTCACTGCCCTTGTCGGCGGGGTCACGCTGTTCGTGGCAGGTTGTAGCGCGATGGTGCAGACGGACATCAAAAGGATACTGGCCTATTCCACGATCAGCCAGATTGGGTACATGTTCCTGGCATTAGGGCTGGGCGCCTGGAGCGCGGCGATCTTTCATTTCTTTACCCATGCTTTTTTCAAGGCGCTGTTGTTCCTGGCAGCGGGCGCCGTGATCGAAGCCTTGCACCATGAGCAGGATATTTTCAGGATGGGTGGGCTCAGAACCAGGATGCCCCTGGTCTTTTATACCTTTCTGGCGGGAGCTGCCGCACTTGCGGCCCTACCATTCGTTAGCGCAGGGTTTTACAGCAAGGATCCGATCCTTTGGTATGCCTGGAGCAGCCATAACGGCAATGCCTTCTTATGGGTCCTGTCCCTGGCGGGAGCATTCATCACTGCGTTTTATTGCACCCGTCTGATGCTGGTCGTTTTTGGCGGTGAGATGAAGACTCCTGTAAGGGAACTTCCCGGGAAAGCGATGACTCTTCCATTGACCGTTCTTGCTGTTTTATCCGTTGTGGCGGGATTCATCGAATGGCCGCACAACCTGGTGCACCTGTCGCTGTTTTCCGATCTAATTCAAAAGGTCTTGCCGGCTCCTGTTTTAAAAGAAAACCCGCCGTCAGAAGGGGTCTTCCAGCTGGTGGCCGTCATAGTAACCTTTTTGGGCATCTATACCGGATATGTTCTTTATTACAAGAATAAGACTGTCATGGAGCAATGGCAACGCTCTCCGGGAAAAGTAATGACCCGGAACTTCCTATTCAATGGGTGGGGGTTTGACCAGTTGTATGATATGCTGTTCGTAAAACCTTTCTTGTTCATCACCCGGGTTAATAAAACGGATGTGTTTGATCGGATGTATAACGATCTGGCCCAGTTCAACCTAAAGTTTAACCGCCTGCTGTCGGTTACCCAGAATGGGTCGCTGCGCTGGTATATCGCAGGAGTTCTTATTGGCATCCTTTTCATAATAACCTTACAATTAGTCTTATGATGCTGACAGGGATGATATTGATACTACTGGTGGGAGGTATCCTGAGCTGGCTGGCGGCAAAATGGAGTGCCCTTCTTTCAAAATGGATCGCCTTGCTGGCAGTCGTGGCGGATTTTTCCCTGGTTGGTTATTGGTGGTTTCAATTCCAGGGCCCCGCTCCTGCCGGCTTTTCCTGGTTCATCGATTACAAAACGGGCTGGATACCTTCATTCGGCATTGGATTTCATGTGGCGATGGACGGGCTTAGCCTGGTATTGTTGCTGCTGACCTTCTTCCTGGGTATCCTGGCGGTGCTCTGTTCCTGGCAGGAGATTAAAGAGAGAACGGGTTTCTTTTTTTTCAATCTGTTATGGACCCTGGCCGGCATCAGCGGAGTGTTCGTCGCCATGGATCTGTTCCTGTTCTACTTCTTCTGGGAAGTAATGCTTGTGCCAATGTTCTTTTTGATCTCCATCTGGGGTGACACCAATCGCCGTTATGCCGCGTATAAATTTTTCATATTTACACAGGCCGGAGGGTTGCTGATGCTGCTGGCAATTCTTGCCCTCTATTTCATACACGGCCAGCAAACCGGGACCTACACCTTTGATTATTTCAGCTTGCTGAATACTTCTATAGCGCCTTCGGCCGCCAAATGGATCCTGTTCGGGTTTCTGATCGCTTTTGCAATAAAATTGCCCGTGGTGCCCTTTCATAACTGGCTGCCCGACGCCCACAGTGAAGCCCCGACGGCAGGCAGCCTGCTGCTGGCCGGCTTGTTACTAAAAACCGGCGCTTACGGCATCATCCGGTTCGTGTTGCCCTTGTTTCCGCAGGAGTCGGCAGCCATTGCCTGGTGGGCCATCCTGGCCGGGGTGATCGGGATCGTATATGGTGCGCTGCTCGCCTTCGCGCAAACCGACCTCAAGCGGCTGATAGCGTATACTTCGGTCAGCCACATGGGATTTGTGCTGCTGGGTATTTTCTCCTTTAGGGAAATAGCCATGCAGGGTGCCGTCATGCAGATGCTTACGCATGGTATAAGTACCGGGGCTTTGTTTGTGATGGCTGGAATGTTGAAGGAAAGACTCCATACCAGGGATATAGAAAAGATGGGGGGATTGTGGACATTCATGCCGGTCATGGGCGGCGTGGCCCTGTTGTTTACCATGGCCTCCCTGGGTTTGCCCATGCTTGGGAATTTTATTGCGGAATTTTTGATCCTGCTGGGCACTTTCTCAGTCAGTGTGCCCTTCGCCGTGATAGCCAGTTTCGGATTGGTATTGTCGGCTTTGTATTCATTACGGATGGTGCGGAAGGTTTTTCTGGGACCTGCAACCGCTGTTTTGCCATTGAAGGATTTTAGTGCGAGAGAGCTGCTCATTCTGGCGGCGATGAGTATAGGAATCATTGCGTTGGGATTATACCCCCAGCCCGTGATAGATATGGTAAGAACTACAGTCCGGCAATTAGTGACCCGGTAATAACTAAAATCAGTCAGATGAGCGAAATTCAATTCGATGCACTTCTACCCTACACACTGCTGGCCGCTTCCTCCCTGGTGGTCATCCTCCTTATTGCCTTCCGTCTCAGCCATACCGTGATCCAGGTAGTGGGGTTTTTATTGTTATGCCTGGTCATTGCAGCCTTATTGAAAGTAAGATCGATCCTGCCTGTTTCTATTTTACCCTTGTTCCAGATAGACGGGTTTGCCTTGTTGTTTACCGGCCTGATCATTTTTTGCGTGGCGATCATCGGACTGTTTTCCTATATCTATTTTGAGGAGCGGGAAGAGAACCCAAAAGAATATTATATCCTCTTATTCCTTGCCACACTGGGCGCCGCCATATTGACTATCAGCCGGCATTTTATTTCCTTGTTCATCGGGCTGGAGCTCTTGAGTGTCAGCCTGTACGCGCTTATCGCCTATCTGCGGACCCGGAATAATGCGGTGGAAGCAGGTATGAAATACCTGGTACTGGCGGCCCTTTCATCCGCCTTTCTCCTGTTTGGTATGGCGTTGATCTATATGGATACCGGAAGCATGGAATTCGGCGCCATCGCACAAAAGATAAGCGGTGATCCTGCGGCTTCGACCCTGGTTATCATGGGCGCAGGTACTATGATCGTAGCCATCGGCTTTAAGCTGGCGCTGGTGCCCTTCCATCTCTGGGCCGCAGATGTGTACCAGGGAGCGCCTACACCGGTCACCTTGTTTATAGCTACCGTCTCGAAAATAGGTGTGTTTGCGGTATTGGCCCGGTTCGCACTCGCCATCGATCTTCAGCACTATCCACAGGCCAGCACGATCTTTTCCGTCCTTGCAATAGCATCCATGATAGTGGGGAATGTGCTGGCGCTGCGGCAGCAGAATATCAAACGGCTGCTGGCTTATTCATCTATCGCCCATTTTGGATATTTGCTGGTGGCGTTTTTAACGGGTGGCGGGGCTGGTGTGGAAGCAGCTGTTTTCTATCTCCTCTCTTACAGCATTACCTTACTGTCGGCCTTTGGTGTTGTCACTTTACTGTCTACACGACAGAGAGATGCAGAAGAGCTGACGACCTACCGGGGATTATTCCGGAAGGACCCACTGATGGCGGCGGTATTGACCGTCGCCCTGTTCTCGCTCGCCGGCATTCCGCTTACCGCCGGTTTCCCGGCTAAATTCTTTGTATTAACGGCAGGGGTCCGTCTACATTTATGGCTGCCTGTAATTGTCCTGGTGTTGACCAGTGTGATCGGTCTGTATTATTACCTACGCGTCATCAGCATATTGTTTGAAATAGCCCCTTCAGCGGAGATAAAGGAAAGAACGCTACACCCCTTTTTTTATACCGCTACCTATACCACGCTGGTAACACTCCTGGTTCTGCTTTGTCTGTTAGGGATCTTTCCGGGCAGCGTCGTTGAAGGGATACGGGAATATCTTCTTATTCATTAAACCTTTTTGGTCACCAAAAACGTTTATATTGTTTATATTCCTGTCAACTTTATAAAAACAAAATGAAAAAACTTGATTATTACGTGTTAGACGTATTTACGGACCAGCGATATAAGGGTAATCAGCTCTCTGTAGTGCACATTGAAAACGAACTTACTATCGAACAATACCATGATATTTCCCGTGAATTCGGCTACTCCGAAACTTCTTTCGTGAACTATTCAAATGAACAGAACGTTTTCAAAGTGAGGTCATTCACTCCTGCAAAATTTGAAGTTGCCGGGGCCGGTCACAACCTGCTTGGCGCAGTTTGTCTTGCGTTATTAAAAAAATGGGATATTTTTAAAAATCAAGGCGAACAACCCTGGGTATTCATAAAGGATACTAAAATACCGCTAAGCATTACCGAAGAGAATGGATTGCCTTATGTTGCCATGAAGCAAAAACAGGCTGAAGTACTCAGAACTGTTCCTGGCGACATCATTTCCCAGGCAGTTGGGTTAGGTATCGATGATCTTGCTCTGAATGATTGGTCGATCAATGTTGTGCAAACAGAGGTTCCGCATTTAATGGTACCCGTAAAAAATTTAGGATCGCTTGAAAAAGCCGTTTCGCAAAAATCCTTATTAAAAGAAATATCAGAAAAATTTGGTTTTGAAGGCTGCTATCTATTTACGACAAGGACTTCAAGTGAAAAATACCTGGCCGAAACAAGGTTTTTTAATCCGGGAATGGGGATTGATGAAGATCCGGCTACAGGTACCGCTGCGGGGCCATTGGCTGGATATCTTGAAATGCTTGGCTATATCAAAAAGAACCAGAATTTCCTGATCCTCCAGGGGAAATATGTGGAACACCCCTCCACCATTCGCGTTAAGGTAGTCGAAAATGGCATATGGGTTAGCGGGTCTTCTACCATTGTAATGGAAGGACAAATTTATTTATAAATTTGGGAGAAAAAAATCTTCTAAAATACGATTAAACATGGAAGAAGAACAAATTCGCGAAGCCCTGAATGCGCACTGGCACGCGTCGGCAATCGGCGATGCAGACGCCGAGCATGATATTTACGATGACGATGCCATCTGTGACTATCCCCAGTCAGGCGAGCGAATCCTCGGGCGGAAAAATTTGCAGGCCTTGCGGAGTCATCATCCAGGTAAGCCTTCAGGCTTCAAGGTCAGGCGAATTCTCGGAAAAGGCGATCTTTATTGAGGCAAGATTGATGAATTGTTGTACCACAAAGGCATTGACCGACCCTCCAAGCCAAATCCCCGTCCGTCACTATCCAATTCCCAGGATTTCCCCTTTGGCCTAGATTTGGGATATGCGCACCAACCGCCTCCTCATCCTATTGCTCTGTTGCTCACACTTTTTGGGCCAGGCTCAAAATCTCTATCCCTATACTATCAACGACCAGGTCCACGAAGGCAATGGCATCCGCCTCGAAATACGCCGCATTGCCTTCGGACGCTCAAGACCCGAAGCACGGACCATCCTGCTGGTTCACGGAGGTGGCACCGGCGGCTTCTCCTCCTTCGATTTCAGTTGGAACAAGACTCCATCCTTTGCAACAGCGTTGGCTCAACATGGTTTTGTCGTCTACCTAATGAATGTCCGCGGGTGGGAAAGATCCACTGCGCCCAACTATGATCCAGGAGATAGCAACCTGATCGCAGGCTCCTGCCAGGAAGCGGCGGCTGATATCGACGCAGTGATCGATCATATCCGCAAAGCTGAACATATCGAAAAGGTTAATCTCTTCGGCTGGGCTAGCGGAGGCCACTGGGCATCTTACTATACAACCCTGCACAATGACAAGGTGGACAACCTGATCGTCCTGAATACTCTCTATGGTGTTAAGGCACCCTGGAGCCTTAGTAGCGCCTTTGCCGACCCGGCCGACACCAACCGCTATAACAATCATCTCCCCCTCTATCGCGAGTTCAGCTCGCAGTCCGTCATCGACGCCCGCCTCAGTGCTGTACCCTTTCCAGACAAAGGTGATTGGATCGATTTGTCCGGGCTTGAACAATACGCCCGTATGGCAACGACATGGAACGGACAGCATATACTCCGGGTTCCTGGAGGATATCGGAAAGAAAGTTTTTATATGGCTCACGGCCGTCAATATTGGAATGCTAAAGATATCCGCGTCCCCGTCCTCATCCTGCGGGGCCAGTACGATCTCTGGTCAAGACCCATAGATGCAACCACCTATTACAAGGATCTCACCCACTCCCCCCGAAAACGCAGCATCGAGCTGAAACAGGCCTCCCATTTCGTTTTTCTCGACAAACCCGACCTCGGTGGTAACCAGATGCTGGATGCCATCGACGGGTTCATTCCATCGCCCAGTGTGACAATGACGATCGCCAACCTCAAGACGGACTCCGACGTCGTGAATTTTATCCATGGATTCGATGGCGATCTTTATCATAATATCTGCCTTGTCCCTCCAAAGCCCGGGATGATCGGCTCCGGCCGCGATTCCGCGCGTCGCCTTGGATTCGGAGCTAAGTCCTGGGAAGTAGCGGATCTCGATGGCGACGGAACAGCCGACCTGCTGGTAAATGGATTCAGAATAGACGGAGTCCAAAATAAAAGCTATAGCGACGCCTTTGTCATACTAAGCCGTGGTACTGACAGCTTCCGCATCGATCAACTAGACAATGGATCATATCCATTTTGCGTAGGAAAAACCATTTCCACCGGCGGCCAAAGAGGCATCGCAATGCTCCACCTCAGGATGGATAACGTAAGTAGCTGGGAAAGGGATTCCTTTCCAGTTACAATCGACACCCTGACATATCGCTTTGGGCATTTTGTCGAGCGACGGCAGTCTTCTGCCTTTGAGCCCATATACGAGATCCGTTATTGTTGCTGGGGCGGGTATTCCAATGAAACAGGCTATGGATTCACGATCCACGGCGACTCGGCCATATTCCGGAAACCCCAATCCTGGTTTGATCATGCAACCCGTTGGGACAGCGGTGGAGTTTTTGCTACCCTGCTCGACACCGCAACTGTACATAAGATCTATGGCCTGTTGAACGGCGCCGATATCCCATCCCGGAATGCTCATTACCACTCGAATACTTATACAGACCTATGGACTTCTACCCTCAAAGTCAGTTATAGTAGCGGAAGCGCTTACCGCATCGACGATTATGGAATGGGCGAAACTTATGCACTCAGCGCCCTTTTTCTCGAACTATCCCGTCTCCGTGACAGCCAGGATTGGAAAAAGATCGCGCCAATGGATAAACGTGAAAGCCCCTGTCAGTAGTGACAATCCGCTGACGCGTCGGCGTTGGAGTTTCGGGCACTGTACAGAAATGACATTTTCGACTGTTAAGCGCGCCCTTATAAACTTCCTGGGTCCGGCCAGTTTTTCCAATGAGTATTTGGTTTAAAAGTAGGCCTATGCGTGGCTTTTTGCCTTATCTTTAAGCATTATAATACGGGAGAAGCAAATGACAGCGTTCCGATTCAATCCAGTCACACCCCATCCTCTGCTGAGCCCATACGTTGCGAAAATGTTTGTGTTCGAAAGTAACGGCCGTCTTCCAGCTCAGGATATCAAACTGATCGTCCCTAATGCAAACTTCAAATTAACGCTTACCTGGCGTAACGGGATAGTAGCCCGTATCGCGGACAAGACCTTCATTCAAACTGAAAATCGGCTAAGTTTAACAGGTCTGATCGATTCGCCAGTAACGCTTGATCCGCAGGAGGATGCTCGGACCGGGACAATCATCATCGAATTCAACCCGCTCGGAGCCTATCGTCTATTTCATTTATCGTACACTGAGGTCAAAAATCAAATTGTGGAGCTGTCTGACCTGATCGGCAACCGTGCAGAGGAACTTCGATCGCAACTTACCGAGGCAATTACTTTAAATCAAAAGTTGCAACTGTTGCAGAATTTTCTGATCAAACAGTTGGAAAAATCTGCCCCCGACCCTATTTATGATTACTGCATCAATCGTATAACTGACACCAAAAGTCTGATAACTGTAGCACAGCTGGAAAAAGAAACCGGCTACAGCTCGCGATGGCTTCACACAAAATTTTCGGAACATCTCGGTACAGGACCCAAAAACTTTTCTGAAATAGTCCGGTTCAAACAATTTTACCAGGTATATTCAACCGGCGCTAAATTACAAAACTTAAAAGATCATATCTACCGTTATTACCACGACCAATCCCACTTCATCAGGGCATTTAAGAGGTTTACCGGATTCACCCCAACCGACCTGCAAAAAAGCATGAACGAACTAGCCACCAAACATTATACGAGTTGACTTCCGATTTGTACAATACATAGGGAAACCCTCGCTCTATCTTTGCTAAAAAAACGCAAATAATATGAGCAAAAGCGATTTCAACTGCGGTATATCAGCGAAGATCAGCGCAAGCGAGGCAATCAAAAAGATCAGCAATGTACCGGAGTGGTGGGGGATAACCTTTACGGGAAGCGCTGAAAAACAGGATGATAAGTTTATAGTAAAGATGGGTGGCGATTCTTTCTTCAATTTTACAGTAACAGAATTGATCCCCGATAAAAGAGTAGTTTGGTTGGTTACAGATTGCAATATGCCCTGGTATTCGGATAAAAAGGAATGGGCTAACACCAAATTAATTTTTGATCTCCGTGAAAATAACGGCGAAACTGAGCTGAACTTCACACATGAAGGCCTTACGCCGGACGTGGAATGTTACAAGGACTGTAATCCAGGTTGGACGCACTGGATCAAAACAAGCTTATATTCCTATTTTACTACCGGAAAAGGCGAATTTAAACAACCAAAGCAAGCGCATTGAGCATTTTTGTCCAGGCAGCCTTTGCCTGATCTGCGAAATCGGCCCAATTTTTAGCCGTACAAATCTATATTAAATTATTACTATTTCTACATATCCATCTGTTCCATTCACCCGGATCCGCTGTCCGTCTTTGATCAGCCTGGTAGCATTCTCTACCCCGACGACTGCTGGTAAGCCATATTCACGTGCGATAACTGCTCCGTGGGTCATCAGTCCACCAACTTCGGTGACCAGGCCTTTTATGGATACAAACAATGGTGTCCAACTAGGGTCAGTAAATGTGGTGACTAATATATCCCCATCTTCCAGATCAGCATCTTCCATGTTTAAGATGACACGTGCCCTTCCCTCTATAACTCCGGAAGAAACAGATAGACCTGCAATAGCGCCGGCCGGGAGGTTCTCCCGCTTGTACTTGCCTGCAATGATCTCACCATCGGATGTGATAACTCGCGGCGGAGTCAGTTTTTCATATAATTTGTACTCGTCTTTTCGTTTGCTGATGATCTGGTGATCCAGTTTATTTGTGCGCACGACATCGCGAAGTTCTTCAAAAGTGAGGTAATATATATCTTCTTTCTCAGGAATGACGTTGGCTCGTACAAGTTGGTCGGCCTCTTTCAGTAAGGCCTGCTTATAAACGAAGTAGCGACTAACTATGCCGTATTTTGGATATTCACGATAACCGATAAAATTCCGGATCAGGTCGATCACTCGTTTTGTTTCTTTGGCTTTTTGTTCCCCATCCGGTAATTGCTTTAATCGGTCTAATAGCTCTTGTTCTTTTTTCAAAGCTTCCAGTCGCCCTTGCTCAAATTTCCGTTTGCCGGCATTAGGCTCAAAGTTTTTGATGTTACTGAGGATCAAGGGCACAATTGTAGTTGGTTTTTCGCTCCAACGGGTTTTAGTAATATCGATCTCGCCGGCACAGCGCATTCCGTATTTGTTGAGATACGCATTGATAGCATCCTGGACTTCCTTCCCACCATCAAACTTGTCCAGGTCATCCAAAAAAAAGTTGTCATCTTTTATATGATGTAAGTAATCAATTACTTCCGGATAAGGACGAATCACATCTGCCAGATCCAATAGCTCCAGACCCATTTCCGAAGTAATATTGTTGGGTACAGATAGGGAAAGAGTGTCTGCTACGTTTTTTTCCCCTAGCCACTCCTTCATTTTTTTGTTGATCCATGATGAAGCATTTATAGCAGTCATAAACACATCCGAACTTTGTGGGTCAAATAAAAGTTTCTTTAATTGCGGGATATCCTCCAGGATAAGATCAAATAGCTCCGCTCCTGATTTTGTCTGGATGTTTTGTTTTAACTCTTCTATCGATGTTTGACTGCGCCTGATCAGGTCAGAAACGATTGCCGGATCGTTTTCGATTTTTGCCTGAAAACGCTCAGACGACATATCATTATTGCCTAAAACGGGATTCAGCTCTTTTTTATCAACTGGCAATGATCTTATAAAACCGTCTCGCTCTATTAAGGTTATAAGTGCGTCTCTTATGAGCGGATCATGTTGTCCCATGGCATCCAATAAATTTTCTCTCTGCGAAGCCAGCATCTGCGTAACATCAATAAATAACCTTCCACCAGCTTTACGCATGGGAGCACGGGTCATTAAGAGAAAAAAGGACAAGCCCAATGGTTTAATGGGGTCGGTCATCATTTGCTGATGACCAACAGAAAGATAAACGTGATTTTCCTGATCATTCGCTTCAGGGATCGGATATAAATTAGTGATTGGCCGACTCTGGACAATATAGAATGTTTCGTCAACCAAACACCATTCGATGTCCTGGGGGCAGCCGAAATGTTCTTCGATCTTTCTACCCATTTGCGCAAGCTGTAAGATCTGCTTATCCGTCAGCGCCTGCCTGGTCTGCATATCAGGCTCAATCTCCTGCTGCTTCGTACCGCCATTCTTTAAGGCATAAATAGCCAGTTTCTTGGTCGAGATCTTCTTGTCGATAACTTTTCTGTTGCACACTTTATAGATATCAGGATTCACAAGGCCGGAGACCATGGCCTCACCAAGTCCGAAGCTGGCATCAATAGATAGCACTTTCCTATTCGAAGTGACGGGATCGGCAGTAAACAAAATTCCTGCCGCCTGCGGGAAGACCATCTTCTGAACAACCACAGACAGCTGGACTTTACGGTGGTCGAAGCCGTTTTGAAGGCGGTAAATTACTGCCCTTTCGGTAAATAGCGATGCCCAGCAGTTGCTAATATGCTTTAGGATCGCCTCCTTTCCGATAATGTTCAAATATGTGTCCTGCTGTCCCGCGAAGGATGCCGTCGGCAGGTCTTCCGCCGTAGCACTGGAGCGCACAGCAAAGGCATCTTTTTCACCAAACTTTGTGAGATAGCCTGTAATCTCTTTTGCTATATCCTTAGGAATGGGGATTCTTTCGATGGTCATACGGATCTTTGCACTGATCTCGCTGATCTTCTCCCTTTCTTCTGCCTTAAGACGCGTCAATTTATCCAGCACGCTGTTAAGCTCCTGATTATTTTCGGTTATTTTTTTATAGGCTTCGGTGGTAACGCAAAAACCCTCGGGCACCCGTATTCCCTTGATTCCGGATAGTTCACCCAGACTGGCGCCTTTGCCTCCTACAACCATTAAATTTGTTCTGTCGATCTCCTGAAGATAAAGTACATATGTGTTCACATTTTTTTCCTCCTTTTATCGATAGCAAGGGACGAAAATAAATAGAATTTTATGTCTACGAAAAGGATTGGTAATAAAATAAATCCTCAAACAAATTTCGAAATGTATTGTTGGAGTTCTAATGGGCCATAACATAAAGGAGCCGTTATCAACGTAGCCTCCAGGTCTCAGAATGATCGCTTCGCCAGCGCTTTGGCTCGCTTCCCCGGTTTCCTCCTTGGAGAACCCTTGTCCCCGGGTATAACTTTACTTGATCAGCTGGTACAGCAAACAATTAAATAATCTAAAATTTAAAAAATGAAACAAAGTGACACCGCTATTGCCCCTGCAATAGTATCTACCGAATCGATCAGGCCCTTCGAGGTATACTTTCCGCAATCTGACATCGATGAACTTCAACGCCGGATCATAGCGACGAGATGGCCTGAGCGGGAGACGGTCACGGATGCGTCGCAAGGAGTGCAGTTGGAGACTATTCAGAAGCTCGCGCGCTATTGGGCAACAGATTACGACTGGCGCAAGGTCGAGGCGAGGCTGAAGGCTCTGCCTCACTTCATCACCGAGATCGATGGGCTCGATATTCACTTCATTCACGTTCGTTCGAAGCACAAAGGCGCGTTGCCGCTCATCGTCACGCACGGGTGGCCCGGCTCGGTCATCGAACAGATGAAGATCATAGATCCCCTGACCAATCCCACGGCACATGGCGGGAACGCATCAGATGCTTTCGATCTGGTGATCCCATCGATCCCCGGCTATGGATTTTCAGGAAAGCCAACCGCGACAGGCTGGGATCCCGTCCACATCGCACGCGCCTGGACGGTGCTGATGAAGCGCCTCGGGTACAAAAAATTTGTGGCGCAAGGCGGTGATTGGGGCGCGGTCATCACCGAGCAAATGGGCTTGCAGGCGCCTCCGGAGTTACTCGGCATTCACGTCAACATGCCTGGAGTCTTTCCGGAAGACATTAACAACGCGGCTGCTTCCGGGGCGCCGGCGCCTTCCGGCCTTTCAGCCGATGAGAAGATCGCTTACGAGCGTTTGCAGTTTGTTTTTCAAAAGGGAATCGCCTACGGGTACCAAATGGGACTGCGACCGCAGACATTATACGGAATAGCGGACTCACCCGTGGGCCTGGCGGCTTATTTCCTGGATCACGATGCACGCAGCTATGCGCTGATCGCGCGCGTCTTTGACGGACAGTCTGAGGGTCTCACTCGCGACGATATCCTCGACAACATCACGATCACCTGGCTGACGAACACGGCACTTTCCGGCGCCCGTCTCTATTGGGAGATTTGGGGCAAAATGGGGTATTTCAACGTCAAAGGCGTCTCCATCCCGGTTGCCGTGAGCGTCTTCCCTGACGAACTCTATCCAGCCCCGCGGAGCTGGTCAGAGCGTGCGTTTCCCAAACTCATACATTACAACAAGGTCGACAAGGGCGGGCACTTCGCGGCCTGGGAACAGCCGAAGCTTTTTACTGATGAGGTCCGGGTTGGATTCCGATCGCTCCGATAGGGCATACGCTCGTATTAATCAATCTATTGTAAATATCCGACAAGGCTGGTCGACTAAGATCAGCCTTTTTCTTATTTTTAGGTACCCGGAAATCGGGAGATTCTCTGGCTGCCATCGAAATTCTCAAAAAGGAAAAACCATCTTTTGCCTTGCTGGATACCAATCACCTATAAAGCAAATAACATGGAAACACCACTCAAAACAAAACAGCATCGCCATAGCGCATTCAATCTTAAAGCTATCGGGGCTAATAAAATTACGGCTCCTTTTTCTGAACCGTTGGCAGCCCTTGCTCCCGGTTGCAAAAGAAGCTTTCTGGTCTTCAGGTATAACAAATATGTTCCCGTGTCTACCGATACTATTGCCTTTTTCTACTTAAAGCATGATTCTTGTATTATTGCATGTTTCGACCGGCAGGAATATTTAATTAACTATTCATTGGAGCAGATCCAAAACATTTTATCAGGATTGCAATTTTTCAGATTAAACCGGCAGTTCCTCATCAATTTCAATGCGATAAAGGAGGTGGAGCATTACTTTTCCCGAAGACTCCTGGTCAAACTAGTTGTTCCCGTCTCTGAAAAATTGCTTGTTTCAAGAGAAAAGGCCAGCAGTTTTTTTCGCTGGCTTGAAAACAGATGATCTCCGACGTTTTGCTCTGTTTTTATTATATCTATTTATGGGTTTAAAACTACCTTCCCTAATTGGGAGTTTCCTTCCATATATCTATGTGCTTCTACGATTTCGTTCAGGCTGAAATTCCGGTCGATCTTAGGTTTGAATGCCCCTTCTTCAACGCCTTTTTGGATAAACTTCACAGCATGAGATAACCTTTCAGGATTACCCAAAACCTCCATTGCATTATATCCCCTGATAACAGGCGTTTTCATCAAAACTGGAAAAGCAGGAAATACTGCTTCGTCAAAACTTAAGACGCCATAAACAAACACTTTACCATTTTCGGCTATTGTCTCTAAGAGCTTATTGAAATTTTTTCCGACTACCGGGTCAAGTATAATGTTTGCGCCCTTACCATTGGTAAACTCTATGATCTCGCGGTTAAATTCATTCCGGGTAGTATCAATCACATATTTTGCCCCGGCATTCAGCAAGCCTTCCTTTTTGTGGGAAGCGGAAGTAAGTGCGATCGGAATTCCGCCACAATAATTAACGATCTGAATGGCCGCTAAACCGGTACTACTGGATGCTGCATTAATGACAACGTGATCACCCTGTTTGATGTTGCCGGCGTCCACAAGCATTCCGTACATGGACAAATAGCTTATCCATAGGGCGGCGGCCTCATCAAAAGACAGCTTGCCTGAATGTTTTTGCACCGCATAGCCGGGAGCTACAATGTAATCTCCATATGTGGCATATTGATGGAGCGAAAATGCAGGTATAATGCTAACTACATCGCCTTTTTGAAAGACGTCTTTTAAACCTGTACCGACTTCTTTGATGAGACCCGCCGCTTCATAACCCAATTTAGCAGGGAAAACAGGTGCTTCTACGTACATACCCATTCTGTACATAGCATCAGCCCTGTTTAAACCAATCGATTTGACGTGGATGAGAACTTCGCCTTCTTTTGGTTCCGGCATATCAATAACGCTTAATTTTAAAACTTCCGCACTACCCTTTTCATTAAAAAATACGGCTCTTGCTTTTTGAACTTGATCTGTCATTTTATTATTTTTTTTAAATCCTTGTGTAAAATTAAATAGGTATCTTAACTTTGGATGGTTATCGACTATTTGTATGGTACGTACAAAAATGTAAGTAATGGGAAAAATAAAGGAAACTTCGACTAATAATATCAATCGGAGGTATCTGGGTGAGTGCAATCTCACTTATGCTATACAATTGATGGGTGGCAGATGGAAGCTGCTGATTCTGATGCGCCTTGAAAACGGCAAGCGGCGTTTTGGCGAACTGAACAAACAGATCCCCAACATTACAGAGCGAATGCTGACGCTCCAACTCCGCGAATTGGAACAAGATGGGCTAATTACCCGAAAAGTGTATGCGGAAGTTCCACCACGGGTGGAATATGAAATGACAGATATTGGAAGAGATCTGCTCCCGATTTGTGCAGGGCTTCACACCTGGGGCACAAAGCATCGTATGTTGCATCACGGTACAGTTTCCGATTTGGCACATGAAGATATGCGGTAGAATATGGGAGCCGGGCGATGAGAACTATGCGAAGTCTTTATCCTTTATCTCTCCCGATCGCGTTTATCGCTGCAGGCCGTCATCAACATTACCAGGGATGTCAGAGCCCAAATTTTATGGTTTAGTGTCATGCCGACAGTATCCGGCTTACCTGACTAAAGGTTACATTACTCATAGCAAGCTCCTGCATTAGCTTGTCGTTCCAATTGAAGACGACACTCCTGATATAGCGCATGAAAAAAATGTGCCAGCGCCGCCTCCACACGCCTACCCTTTCCATATCTTCGCTTCCAATTTTAAACCAATATTACCTCGTGGTCAAACCGGCAGTCCAGATCGTCGTATTCCTTTTAGAGCTCCTTATGCTTGTCGCTTTTGGCTGCTATGGATATAGAATACCAGCAGAGATGCCTATACGTATAAGTTTGGCAGCCGGGTTTGTAATAACGGCAGTTATCTTATGGGCTGTATTTGCAGCGCCGAATTCCAGACATAGACTTCCTTTGCCCGCTTTGGCAGTGTTCAGAGCGGCCATGTTCCTGTTGGCTGCTTTCTTCTTTTACCGTTTGGGGCTGGAAAGTATTGCACTGATAATGGCCGCAATAGCGGTCACCACGCAGATCCTTTGCTGCTTTACGGAGAAATAACCCAATCCGGCGGAAAGCGCTTGTCACCGCTTGTTGAAGTGGCAAATACCTTTGCATGGACACAGGGTACTCAACATTGATCCTGGCCAGCATATCCTCAACGAAATTTATATCTGCCTCCGTAAGCAGTAATTCATGGCCGCCTTGAGGGTTTTGAATCAGAGGTAGCTTGCTTAATGCAGCGTTTTCCTGAAATGACAGGAACTCCCTCGTAAAAGCAATACCAGTACTCCATAACTGTCTGAATTCTTCTTTTACTATGATTTGATTTGGGCCCGTAAAGTAAATAGTGTTGTCTTTAAGTATATAAGGCGTCGTGTCTATCCATTGACGACCACCGGCCCGCCTTATGAAAACAATCAGGTAGTGATCCTTTCGGTGCGGTACAAGAAGATCTGACATGTTGGGTAAACTGCCTTCATAATTATGCACTCTAAAATATTTATTGCCGGCTGCTTCGTCTGGCTCAAAAGGATAAACCGGTACTTGTTGATTGTAGTTAAGCATATGCATTGTCTAAACTATGATTTTTCAGCACTCAGTCGCCTACTCCCCGGAAAACTGGAAATGCGTCACCTGGCAATTCCAGCCCTCGGCTGCCGGTAGCTATACGCTGAAAAATCTATTGTCGGGAAAAACACTACAACCGCTGAAAGGGGTAACAAAGCCCGGGACCGCGCTTGAAGAACGCCCCCTGGACGCCCAAAAGCCGCAGGAGTATGAGTTGATCGTTGCGGGCAAGGAACAATACCGCATCCGCCTCAAAGGAACGGACCTTTTCCTAACACCTTCCGATCCCCACGGCGCCACCAACACCAGTATAGTCCTACAACCAGAACAAGCGGGTGACCTTCAGGAATGGGTCTTGATCGAACAGCACCCCACCATGTAGGGTAAAGACCGTCCGGTACTCTTACTCACTCGGCACCGAATGATGCTCGTGTATAATTGTCCACTGCCCATTAATTTTTTTTAAGCCGACAGTCAGTCGAAAATCCAACTCTGCGTATTCTGCGCTATTGCTCTTGTCCGCGCATTTCATAGTGGCATAACAAAAGGCGACCTGCTGGTCAGCGACCACATGCAATTCCTGAATGTCGAACACACCAGGCTTTGTGAAAGCAAAGAACATGTTCCAGGTTTTTCGATAGGCATCCATGCCAATGGATTGAAAAGGTTTTGGCACGTCATACATGACAATATCGCCCGAATGGTGCGCCAATATTTTGTTGATGTCTCCGCTGCGAACAGCCGCAGCCCAATCTTCTATGATCTGCCGGATTTGAATTTCGTTTTCGCTGGTGTTTAGATTATAGTTTGACATGACAGATATCTTTTAGGTATTCAACTTACGGCGTCTGGGTTTAGTTTGATTTTGTCGAGTGGGGTCACTGGTGTCATTTGTCAAATATATCGGGTAAAAGTATCGAAATGAGGCAAAAGGTACAAGATTTCCCGAAGAACAACCATCCGATATGGTGCAGCACCAGCCGAAATTTGGTAGTTTAATTGTAATTTTAGTGCATCTGCTAAGTGTTAATAGTTGCTGCATGAATAAAAGGACATTTTTGGTTTTATTGCTGCTGAGCCAGTTCTCCTTGCTGGTATGCGCTCAAACTAATTATCCGGTGCCAAAAGCGAATGTCTCAAACAATACCGGAAAGGACACTACTGATGTACTCCGGCTTCTTGCTCAGGCAGAAAGCTTTAAGCAGCAAAACAGATCTGAGGAAGCCGCGGCCTATTACGATAAAGCGCTTGCCCTCCTAAATGCGAATGGAGACAGGCAAGGTATTGCGGCAGTCTTTCCCGATTACAGCGAAGTCAAAATGATGCAGGCCCAGCTACCTGCCGCTGAAGATATGTTGAAAGAAAGCATTCGCCTTTCAAAAGAGCTGGGAATCGATCGGCTACAGTGGCAGTATGGCCTGCTTGGCGCGGTTCAGACACAAAGGCGGGAATTAGTGGAGGCATTGAAGAATGAATTACTGGCCATTAAGATAGGCGAACAATACAGGGATACCAGCTCGCGCATGGCTGAGATATACAACTATGCTGCGATCATTTATGGCAAAATGGGAAAACCGGAGGAATCCGGCCAGTACCTGCGCAAAGCAATTGGCACAGGTTCCCATTCCAGGGACCCCATGCTGACGGTTCAGCTCCGCTCCAACCTGGCCGGTATTCTCATTCGCCAAAACAAGCTCAAAGAAGCGTTGGAAAACCTGAACATCCTTGAGAAAACATACGAAAAAGACCTGCAGTTCAATGCAAAAATTCAGATGCTGTCCCGGTTTGTACGATGTTATACTGAGTTAAATGATCTGGCCGATGCAGCGCGATACGCAAATCAACTGATAGAATGTTCCAATGGCATTAAGCCGGATGAATATGACCAGCTTATTATTTACACGGAGCTCAATCGTTATCTGATAGCCAATCAAAGAATAGTACTGGAAGCAAAACGCATGGCTAAGGCAGGCGCGTGCCTGAAGCAGATCGCGTATGAGCTGGGATATGAAGACGTATCGGCTTTCAGCAAATTGTTCAAACGGGTAGCTGGTGAGACTTTTTCAAACTATAGATGTAATCTAAAATTTGGATATGCAAAACTGAAGAAAATTTCGTGTAATGAAAGTAATAGAGACATCATTTAGGGAAATATCGACATCCCTCACCAGGGGCGATTGAAATAACTTTGTATTGTCAAGTCATTAATTCAGCAAAAAACCAACACAATTACAATGAAACATTCATTCAAAAAAGCGAAATTAAATTATTTCGCATTTATTTTGGCAGCCTGTGCAATTTTCCTGGGAGCCGGCAGTGCCCGGGCGCAACAGATCAAAAACGTCGTTTTGGTACATGGGGCGTTTGCCGACGGCTCTGGCTGGAGAGCATTGTACGAGAACCTTACCAAAAAGGGCTATCATGTTTCGGTTGTACAAAACCCATTGACCTCGCTCGAAGACGATGTGGCTGCCACTAAAGTTATACTTGACAACCAGGACGGGCCCACAGTACTTGTGGGGCACTCATGGGGAGGTGCGGTCATTACTGAAGCGGGTAACCACCCGAAAGTGGCGGCGCTTGTGTATGTGGCAGCCTTTCAACCGGACAACGGTGAAACAGCCCTGCAATGGTTTAAGACTGCGCCGCCCGCACCTGAGAACGGCGTTTTGCCTGCGGATGAGAGAGGTATTGTCTATTATGACAAGGCGAAATATCATGCTGGTTTCTGTGCTGACATTCCAAAGGACCAAGCTGAATTTATGTATGCCTCACAGGGCTCTTTTTATGGAAAGTGCTTCACCACGCCGATCACTCATGCGGCCTGGAGAGATAAGCCGACATTTGCCTGTATAGCAACGGAAGACAAGAGTATTGCTCCTGAGATCCAGCACGCAATGTACAAGCGCTCCAATACAAAAGCCACAGAAGTAAAGGGAAGTCATGTGATCTTTATGTCTCAGCCACAGGCGGTGGCAAAGGTGATAGAAGAAGCGTCAAATGTAAAAACAAAATAATGAAAGTAATCCGGCGCGCAAGCGCCGGGTTACTTTGAGGATACCAATTACTTATTTCAGGATCAATACTGGCCAACGGGCATTTAATTCCAGTGACCGCGAAATACTATGATGTGTTAAATGGTAAAAGAAACTATACTTAGCCGGAAGAGCAATGATGAGCTGAACATCATGTTTGTTTGCAAAATCGAGTATCTTGTAAACAATATCGGGGTTTTCGGAATAGTAAACCTGATATTTGTAGCTTTCCAGCATTTCTTCAAGGGCCCGGGCATTTTCTTCCTTATGTGTCAGGTATGCTTGTTTTGGGTCTATATTTAAAACAATCAACTCCGTTTGCAGCATCCATGGATGAGAGCTTCGCACTTCTTTTAACAAAGCCAGGCGGGAAACCGCATTGAAATCGCAAGGCAACAATGCTAATTCTATTTTTTGATATTTCACACGGGCGGGTATAATTAACACAGGTATATTGACCGTCTTAGCAATTGCGACAACATGTTGAGCGATATTGCTTTCATCTAAATTATCGTTGCTACCAATCATCAACATTTGAGGCCTTTCCTGGTTTATCATTTGATGGATGGCCCGCAGCAGGGGAAGTTCACTGACAGCAGTTTCTATTTTGATAGAGGGGCCGCATTCTTCAGCTAGTTTGCGGGCGATAGATTTTAAGCTCTCATAAATAGTTTGCCTTGCCTCATTCATGTCATCGGCGCTCAATTGCACAAAATCCGCCGATGGGAGCAACTGTTCATAAATTGACACAAAATAATTAGTCATAAGAATAATACGCTCAATAGCTGTATCCTTACTAAACTTCACAGCATATTTAAGAACATTTGAAGCGCTGCCTGAAAAGTCGACCGGTATAAGTAATGTTTTCATTAAATATTTAATTAAGGTATTTCGCGCCCAGCCCTAATATTTTTATGATAATCACAATAAAGAATGTGATCAACCAAAATAGAAGGGTGAGACTCATCTCTCTTTCGATAAATGCAGTCAATTTGGTCCGCAACTGTTTATATGGCCTTTGATCAATTTTCATCGATAAAAATATTTGCTAGTTAGTCGATGTATAGATAATCAAGTATTTAACGTTTATTGCAAAAATTTTACTTGCCCTTCAAATTATTGATCATTTCATTGAGCACCCTTATACTATTTTGCAGGCAATCCATATCCACTCCTTCTGAGGCCATCCCGTAAACTTCAGCGACCCAAGGATGCAACTGTCCTCTAAGTTCCTTGCCTTCCCTTGTCAGATAGATCAGCTTATTACGCCGATCATCGTCATCCTCCACGCGTTTTACCAACTTGCGTTTTACCAGGTTATCCAATAAATAGGTCATGCTGGATTTATCCCTTAAAGTCAGATCAGCTATTTCCTGCTGGTTAATGCCATCTTTCTTCCACAAGCATCCCATGACCTCAAGCATTTCAAAGGTGATATTGATGCCATGTTCCTTTATCTTTATCTGTATTCGCTGCCGGGTATATGTCCTTAGTTCGGACATTGTGTGGCCAAATTTGACAGCAAGCTCAGTTTTTGGACTATTTTTCTTATGTGTAGCCATGCGTAACAAATTTAGGAATTTTTTACAAAGTTACATACTTGATAGTTAAGCATCAAACTAAAATTCAAATATTATTATGTTTGGCGATACGTCTGTTGCTCCTTCTGCCTGCATTCCAATATTTTATTGGAAATAAGCATTTTATCAGCCGTTGATCTTGTCAGTGCCAAAGCATTTTGTAAATGTGAAATTGCTTTTTCGTTGTCAACGTCAATATAGAGTTCTCCCAAAAGGGAGTGGTATAAATGGTTGTCGGTAAGTTTTATCTTTTCCGCTTCAATTATCGCTTCCTTTTTTCCGTTTGCTTTGGCAAGTGCATAAGTTCTGTTTAATGCCGCAATTGGCGAATATTCAATAAGGAGCAGCTGATTGTAAAGCTGTAAGATATTTTCCCATTTTTCTTTTGTGTCGGCTCTGACCGTGTGCCAGTAGGCTATGCCGGCTTCCAGATGATACTTTGAAATTTTATTGCCTTGTGAAGCCTGATCTAAAAAATATTCTCCTTTGGAGATCAGTTCCTGATCCCATAGCCCTGTATTCTGGTCCTGGTATAAAATTGTTTCTCCATTTTGATTGATTCTTGCCTCAAATCTTGACGAATGAAAACACATTAATGAAAGCAAAGCATTGGCAAATGGTTTGTTCGTTTGTTCATTTGCAATAAGCAGATAAGTTAATCTGATCGCTTCCAAACAAAGATCTTTACGCAATGTGATGTCCTGGCTTGAAGAATAATAGCCTTCATTAAAAAGCAAATATAAGATCATTAGAACAGTCGGTAGCCGGTCGTCTATTTCAGAAAAAGTCGGCTGCTCCATTTTAATATGTTCCGTTCTAAGCTTTTCTTTTGCTCTTTGAAGTCGTTTGTAAATAACATCTTTGTTTGTCAAAAAGGCGTTGGCGATGTCATCGATACCAAAACCACAAAGAAGATTCAACGCTAGCGCGATTCGTGCTTCTGCCGGATTACAAGGATGGCAAACGACAAATATCATGGCCAATTGACTGTCGTTGATATTTTTGACGGACAGATCAATTTCTATCTCTTCCGAGATCGTAGCATTGTGTTTTATTTCTTTTGAGATGGTTTGAGAAAAAAGTGAATTGCGTTTCAAATAATCTTTGGTCTTGTTCTTTGCGACCAGATATAGCCAGGCTGTTGGGTTTTCGGGCAGACCTTTTAAACCCCATAATTCGGAAGCCAAAAGAAAAGTATCGCTTACGATGTCTTCTGCGATCTCAATATGTTCGATTCCAAATAATTTACAGAGTACAGAAACTATTTTTCTGTACTCTGTTCTAAATAAATGGGGGATTAGCTCTGCCTGTTTCATGTTACATTACACGGATCTCCCTGACTTCTACATTTCCGCCAATTGCCAAAATAGGACATCCCTTTGCCAGTTCGGTAGCCTTTTCAATAGAATCTGCTTTTACAATACTATACCCTGCAATACATTCTTTAATTTCCGCATATGGGCCATCGGCAACTACATTGTCGGCTTTCAGGACTTTGCCGGAAGGGACCAGACTGTTTCCCCGGTCGGTCAATTTATTTTGGGCTGCAATACCACCTATCCAGTCCATCCAGCGTTTCGTGGTAGCTTGCATTTGTTCGGGTGAAGGGTCCTTAGGCATATTATTGTAATCCGTTCTGAATACCAATAAGAAATCTTTCATTTTGTTTAGTTTTTTGATTGTTAAAAACAAATGACGATCGAGATTTTGGAAATTGGACAGAATTTTGAATATATTTTTTCAACTGCCGCCTACCCGCCTTCATTTGATCTTCTTGCCTGGCACCAACCGGCCGTTTTGATGAAGCACCAATTTTTCCACCTCGTTATTGGCGCCCTTTATGAATTCAAGCTGCGCGTCGACAACCTTGAGAAAAAAAAGATTCTCTTTCTCCGGAAAGAGTTCCGTCTTGCCCTGGCCTGTGGCCCTGCTTATAAGGCTCCCATTTTCAAACGTGATCGTTATGACAAAATTTGGCCTCAGCTCATATTCTCCGACATATTGCTTTAATATGGCCGAATCCAGTAGTATAGCTACATGAAGTTTTGGAATAGTATATTCCTTGCCATTGAGGAGCGCATAGAGATCGTTGGCCATTATTCCCGGCTGCGCCTGTGATGGCGCGTTATCCAGCACGATAATACAGGTTTCATCTTCGGGTGCCCTCAAAATGAATGATACAAAACCGGTGATACCACCTCCGTGCTCCACTACCCTTTTCCCGAATAGCGAGTCGATCGTCCAGCCATAGCCATACTTGGCCAGATGGGGTGTAAAGGCTGCTTCCTCTGAGGAGTGGCTGAGGATGCTGCCGGAATAGAGAGCGCGGTCCCATTTGTAGAGATCCCCTACGGTAGTGTAGACAGCACCAGCAGAGAATGATGCAGAAGAATCAACTATCTCTGCCGGCACTTGGGGCGCGGGCGGGTTATAGCCCGTAGCTTTATCGGAACTGGTGAGGTGAGTGAAATCAAACCCGGAATGGTCCATATGCAAAGGACGAAAGATGTTGTCCCGCACGACCTGGAAATAAGATTTGCCGGTTACTTTTTCTATGATATAACCCAATAAGATATAGCCGGAATTGCTATAGTTAAATTTTTCGCCCGGCTTGAAGTCCAGGGGCTTGTTCCTGAACAATGCGACCAAACTGTCCCGGGCGATGGGTTTAGTGGATTCATTCTTCATAAAATCCCGGTCATTGGTGTAATTGTACACCCCGGCAGTATGCGTCAGCAGATGTTCTATGGTGATCTGGTCGCCGTTGGGATAGTCAGGAATGTACTTGGATAACTTATCCTGTAAGGATAGCTTTTGCTTTTCCTTTAACTGCAGGATGATCGCGGAGGTAAACTGTTTTGTAATGGAGCCTATCTGGAAAATGGTATTTGGGTCATTCGCCAAAAGAGCCTTTTTGTTCTTATAGCCATACCCTTTCTCAAAAATGATCGTCCCTTTCCGGGCGACCAGGACCGTGCCATTGAAATAGTTGACCTTTTCATAGGCGGTCAGCAGGCTATCGATTTTTTCGGGAATCGTTTGCGGGATGGCACTACAGGAAAGGCATATTGCCCACGCAAAAAGGATGTATTTTTTCATAAAATGTGTTTTATTTATCAAAAACTGCTAAAAACCCCAACCCTATACGTGTGACTATCCCCCGGGGCCGCAAATTCCAGCCAGCTTTGTAAAGCAACCTGGGCAGTACAAGGGCCATAAGTAATGATCTTAATTTTTCTCAGGAGTGATTCTTTCCTCAAAACCTCCAGCACATCTTCCATGATCTCACCCTTAAAAGGCGTATACATAAAAAATATAGTTCCTTCGGAATAATCTGCCTTTCGTGCGTCAACATTTATAAATGTCACGTTGGATAGGTTAAGGTCCGCAGCGCATTCTCTCGCATAATCGCAAAAAGCCGGCTCGAAGTCGATACCCCTTACTGCGATCCCGGCGAGAAGGTTTACCAGGATGGCGACCTGACCCAGACCGGAACCCAAATCAAAAAAAACGTCTTCCTGTCTGAAATGAGATCTTTCGACAAGCTCAAGAACGACCCTGGCCGGCGTCTTTTGATAGCCTACCATGTTGGGTTCCAGAACCCTTGTCTGTTCCGGCATAGCTTGAAAGAGGGATAACCCATTGATAAAGATATCGAGATTGTCATAGCCCGGTTCTTCCTGATGACGGGGATGGTCTGAACCAGAATCGACATATTCAGTGATCAGATCTTTGAAATCATTTCCAGTGAGGGCCCCCGTTCTGATCGTTGTCAGAAGTTTTTGAAAGAGCCTGGTATCAATTTCTTCCAGTTGACTCCTTAGCTTTTCAGCACAAGATCTGAGCAGGACGAGACTTTCCGGGTGATCGGTATTTTGCAGGTGCTCTTCGATCTGATCCATGACCTGGAATCCGATAAAGTCTATAACCTCAATACGCTGATCAAAGTTCTTTTCTTCGAAGAGGGAAGCATCCCCCTCTATTGTCCCGATGTATGATTGTATGGCAGAAATGGTCATCTTAATTGCACTTTGCAGAAGGATGTAATCCTTCGTGGTCTACCTGTAACCGGGCCTTTCCTTTTTTGCTGAATGTAATAATCCAGATCGTGTCAAAATCATCATCGCTCCAATGCAACTTTTCTTTGACACCCAGCTGCTCCCCAAGGTCTTCAAGCCCATTGTGTTCCCACACAACGAGCACGGTTCCTTTTTGCATCAGGATGTTCTTGGCAGCGCCTTTGATGTCGTTGACCTTATAGTCACTGTTCATTGGAAGGTGGTATTTTTCGGCAAAAGGAGTGATAGTCTGGGACATCCTTGCGTGGTTGGTCGCATCTGATCCGGTAGGCGTCGGAGTGTAGATAATACCAGGGAGACCGATCTTAGTTTTGAGAACGCCCGGTAAAAGGTTGGCCCTGTTAATTCCCTTGCAGCTAAGCCCCGATCCTTTTTTGGGCTTCTCTCCATGACGGATAAGCACTATCTTAAGATCATCGGTTGTCTGCTGGCTATAAGCGTTGAAGGTGAAGAAAAGGCAAAGAAGCAAAATCAACGGGCGAAGCCACCTGCAGAAAAAAAATGACGTATTATACATAGTCTAATATGATTGTTGAATCTTTGTGTAACAATTTAATCAAATAAAACGCTCCTATTGGATGACTTCCGGCGCCACCCTGTAATTCAGGCCGGCTGTTGTCCCGCAGGTCACATCAATCGTAACCCCGGTTATCATCGCGGACAGATCGGAGGCCAGGAATACCGCTGCATTGGCTATGTCGGCCGTTAAAGGCAACTTCTTAAGCATCGAATCTGCTTCCATCTTTCGCAGGATCGGCTCCATGGCAGCAGGGTATCTGTCGATGGCTTCCTTAAATGCCCTTGAATCCGGTGAACCTCCCGACCTGATATTTACGACACGTACGCCATATATACCTAATTCTGAAGCCAGGTTTGCCGACAGCCGTTCTACGGCGCTGCATGCGGGTGCAAAGTTGCCCGTAAAAGGATACCCGATCCCACCGGGTGTTGCAGTAAGGGATAAGATGACCCCTGATCCCTGTTTCATCATAACTTTACCGGCCGCTTTTGCCGTCAGGAAAAGCGTATGCATGGTCAATGTTATCGGGCGCACAAAATCGTCTACCGAAATGTCGATCAAAGGGATATTTTGTGTAACATCGATCCCGACTGCATTAAATGACAGGTCTACCGTACCCGCTGAGCGTAGGACGGCATCAATATGACTGTTGACCGCCTTTTCATCAAAGGCGTCCACCTGCGCTGTCTCCGCGCGACCGCCGGCCGCGAGGATCTCATCTGCGATCTTTTGGACGGAGCGAAGATTCCGGCCGGTTAAAAACACCCTGGCGCCTGCACTGGCGAGCGCTTTGGCGACGGCTCCACCCATTGAGCCGCCAGCGCCATAGATAATTGCATTTTTGTTTTGAAGTATATTCATGGCTAAATGATCTTATTTTTAAACTTACGAAATTCCGATAACAATGCCACTTTCTCCTTCCATTATCCGCTGTTTCCGGCTGAGCCTGCTTTTTGCCGGCTGGGTGTTTCTTTTTCCATATCGGCCAATGGGGCAATCCCCCTACCCCCGTCAATTTATCCCTGTTGGCGGTAAAAAAATATCCTATACAAGTTTTGGGCTCAAGACCCGCCGCCCGGGCGATCCGGTACTGGTATTCGAAGCTGGCTTTAGTGCAGGGGCTGTGCAGAATTTTGCCTGTCTTTATCCCGCGCTTTCAAAAAAATATGCTGGTGTCAGTTATGACCGTAACGGGGAGGGACAATCTGCGGAAGATAGTACGCTTGTGACCGATAAGGATCTCTGCCGGAGGCTGCATGCCTTTTTGGGTCTTGTTCATGTGCCTCCGCCCTATATCTTGATAGGGCATTCCCTGGGCGGCCCCTATATTCGATTGTTCACGTCCCTGTACCCGAATGAAGTAGGGGGGCTTGTATTTATCGATCCGCCTAATTACGTCCGGACGGCAAAACAGCAGGAGGAACTTGACCGGATCAACCCGGGATCGAGTGAGCTTACCCGTTCACACATGGAGCAAACAGATTCGGATACCTTACTGCCACCTCTGCAATTGCATCGCAACCAGCGGTTGCTGAAAACTGTATTCCGGGACGGGTATTTTGCTGAATATGCTTCGCTGCCGCCTCTACCGGATATTCCGGTTGCCGTATTACTGACTCATAACCACCGTCTCCAGGCCATTCCGGATAGCTCCCGGAAAGGACATGCAATTGCCGAAGAAGATGCAATACGTCGCTTTCGGATCGAAAACTATACGAATTTGATCGAAAACAACCATAATAGTTTTATTATGATCTTGCCCGGATACAGCCATGGGGTTCATACACAGGATCCCGAACTGGTCGTTGAGGTTATTGAACGGATATATCGAAAAGCTCGGAATGCGGGTGGACAGAGATAGAGCCTATATAATGACTCTTGCGAAAGGCAATATTCCTTACATTGATATCTCCGAATTGGACATTGGGCGCGAATTTCCCAGAAAACGCGTGTCAAAAACATCCTCACAAACCTGCCCATCCCTTTTGTATACCTTATATAATCTTGCAGCCGGTCGGGAACTTATGACATGGGCCAGATGGTCATCTATAAAATGAGCCGCGGCCCCATCATCAGCAGCATAACCAGCGATGATCTGGTCTTTATAGATCAGGTTATGCAAGGAAGGGCGTCGATTCACCTCTCCATCGTAATGCGGACAAAAGCTCCCATTTATAAGACCCAGGCAAGGTAGCATGCTCAACTTGCCCGGGATAGAATCCGTACTACATTCCTGGAACCAGCAATTGGCGCCTGCGCTCAATCCTGCGAGGACCGTTCCATTCCGGTATGCCTGATCCAGAATGCGGTCCAGCTTCCATTCGCGCCACAGCGCAAGCATGCTTTTGGTATTACCCCCTCCTACATATATAATATCCTGTTCCATTATAAATGATTCCAGGTCCGAAGTGGGGGGTGTGAATAGTGAAAGATAAGTCGGACGTGCATCTAATTTTGTAAATGCTTTATAAAAATTGAAGACATACCGTACCGAGTCATCCGTAGCATGAGGAAAAAAACATACCGAAGGGTTGGGTCTCCGGGCCTGGGTTATAACATACTGATCCAATAAGGGATTATCCGGTTCCATTGAAAATCCACCGCCACCCATTGCGATGATCTGTCTTTTTTGATTTGCCATTAGTCTTCCTCCTGGATCTTAACTCTCAACAAAAGACGATCCAGCGAAAATGGCCCAGAGCCTATCAAAAGAAAAAGCACAAGCAACGCTAGAACTAAGATGGACAGCCACAGCTCGGAATTGATGTATGGAGAGGTGATATTTACAAAAAACACGGCTCCAAAGACTATTGGCAATTGCAATAATACCGATAGCCGGGTAAAAAGACCCAACAAAATGAGCGCGCCACCCACTATATGTACATAAGTTACATAATAAATGATCGCTGTTATTATTTCCGGGGATTCGTTGATTGCTTTGCTTTCAACGATCAGGTACCGGAGATACCCGGAATTATTAAAGAAAACAACACCTCTGTAAAGTAAAAAAAATCCAAGAAGCATCCGAAGGATGTCGAGGATTCTGGGATGATGCCGGTCACCCCAATTGCTTATTTTGTGAGTGATATTCATATTGTAAAGGTAGTAATTTGTTTAGAGTATCATTTCGCCGCTATTTGCGGAATATAGCCCGCCCGAAAGGCGTTGACAACCGACTTCGGCGTAAGCACCGTCAGCTTTTCCTCTCCTGGCAGCGTCACCCCTTTCTCGTACCCAAACGGAGACCAGGTATAGATCGATGAGCCGCCGACTACAGCCGGATGATCCTTATAGATCACAAAGCTACCATCAGGAAGATCGATAAGCGCCCCGGTATGGGTTATTTTTGCACCGGTAGGATCAATTCTTTCTGTGTGAAGGATCTCGTCGATCTTCCGAATGGAGGTTTTTTCATCAAAACCATATTCAGGATTGGCTTTTATCCATAATGTCTTGAACCGATCATAATCCTTTCTGCGGCATTCAAAACAAGGGCGATGACCCGCCGAGAAGGCTGTAGCCTCATCCATGAAAAAGAGTTCCGTATATTGACGGGGGGCCATGACCGGTCTTTTCCTCCCTTTAAATTCGAGCAGGCAGATCAACCACGCCTGCAATTTAAAAGGGCGACGGATGTTTTGATTTTCGTCGTGAAGCAGCCCCCTGTTTCCCATCCAGGAACCACGGGCACTGGTTCTTATGATATTTCCCCATGGATCGACCCGATTCTGTAACATAATTTTATGGTAAAAGTATTTTAGTCTTAATTGTTTCGGAATAGGAATAAGCCGTTTTTATTTTCGAGCTTTTTACATCATCCATTACCAGCATGAACGTACCCTTAAAATACTTATGGATCTCCCTTATCTTTAGCTTGTTGACAATAAAGCTTCGGTGGACGCGTATGAACTCGTCCGGGAGACGATGCTCAAGTGAGGTAAGAGAATATTCGACCAGCTTTTCACCCTCTTTCAGATGGATGGTCACATATTTTTCTTTTGCCTCCAGGAAAATGATGTCGGCTACATGGACGAGGTGGATCTTGTTTCCGGCTTTTACAGGGATAGTGCTGATCCGGTCTTCTGTCTTTTCATAACCGATCAGCTGTTTTATTTTCAGCAGGAGATCCTGATCTCCAGCCTTGTTTTGAACAATCCTTTTCATGGTCAAAGCCAGCCTTTCGTCCTCCACGGGTTTTAGCAGATAGTCCAGCGAGTTCTTCTCAAATGCCTTTACCGCGTATTCCTCATAGGCCGTAGTAAAAACGATCAGAGGCGTATATAGCAGCTGATGCAGCACTTCAAAGCCATTCAGACCCGGCATTTGGATGTCTAAAAAGACGAGATCGGGACGCTGGCTATTGATGAGGTCCACCGCAGACCGGCCGTCTTTTGCCTCGCCGATGATGTTGACACGCGGATAGGCCCCGAGCAATTTTTTGAGACGGTGTATGGCCACCTCTTCATCGTCGACCAGCAGGGTTTTAATTTCTTCTTGGGAGAGTGAGATGGACATATTTTTGAGGATGGTTGTTTAATTCCATTTTAAAATCATCTGAGTAAAGCAATCTCAGCTTAGTCATGACCATTTGCAGGCCATGGCCCGTTCCGGGTTCGTCCGGGAATCCCGGTCCTGAATCGGCTATCGTAATGGAGATATTTTGTTCGTCAAAGGTTATGGACACGGATACGGAACCATTCTCAGCACAGGGTTCTATCCCGTGTTTTACCGCATTTTCTATGATGGGCTGTAATATAAAGGAGGGGATCTGCAATTCTAAGACCGCCGGATCGGCTTCGATGGTAAAGCTCATCCGATCTTCAAAACGGATCTGCTGCATGTACAGGTAGGTTTTGATGATATCCAGTTCATCGGCGATGGAATGAAAAGTCGCACTATTCTTATTCAACGAGAACCGAAAGAATTTTGACAAAAGCAGGACCAGCTCTTCGGCTCTCGAGGGGTCTTTTGAAATAAGACCTGCAACTGTGTTGTGTACGTTGTACAAAAAATGCGGGTTGATCTTCGCGCGGAGGAGCTCCAGCTCAAAGACAGTCTGTTGCTGTTCCAACTGCAGGACGCGGTATTGCTGGTTTAATAACCTTGTATTTAGCATCGTTTTCCATTCTTCACTAACATAAATTGGGATGCCGGTCACCATTACGATGAGTATATTCAGGATATAAACGCTTCCCCCATTAAAGACCTGGTACCTCTCACGGGACAGAAGCGATCCCATGAAAAGCGTAATCTCGGTTCCCAGCAACGCCGCCCCTGCAAGTAAAGCGATGATGATGATGACCTTTAGCGTTTGGTGAGGGGTAACAATTGTAAGATAATGCCGGAAACTTATGACCAGCAACATCAACGAACCGATGCTGACGGCGGATAGAACCGAACTAAAAACTCGCAGGGGGGTATGATCATAAGTGAAAAATAAATAAAGACCAAAAGACAGCCCAATGAGAAGGCTGATCAGTATTGTTTTTATGGCTGTGTGCATTTTGATCTCTTATTAATCAACCCAATAAAGGTAACAATAATGTAGGCCAAACCAATTACGGATGGCAGAAATTGACTATAGGGCTGATACTGCGGGAAGACGGTACCGGTAAAGGCAGACGTTATACCGCTGAACGCACTGACCATCTTGTAGACGTGCTCATACCAGGATGATTTTTGAAGCAGGCCTTGAGAAAAGAATATTTTACAAAGATCGTAACCGGTAACTAAAAACAGAGCGCCTATCGTTGAATAAATGATGACCGGCGTCCAAT
>Ga0193716_1000091_pt1 | contig 53613 bp, 40 predicted proteins | sample U2c1metaG_FD_145901 | JGI IMG/M metagenome (GOLD analysis project Ga0193716, IMG submission 145901) | Soil microbial communities from a riparian zone of the East river system, Colorado, United States - U2c1 | ecosystem: Environmental > Terrestrial > Soil > Riparian zone | place: USA: East River...
GTCCGTCGCTGGCACCACTCTTGAAACCTTACCAATACACTCTATAGCTCCCTATATACGCAAAGAGGGTGTCTCAACTTTTGAGACACCCTCTTTTTACTTTCTTACATCTCAGGAACCCGCTCATACTGAACTATAGATCCACCATCTAACTCAAAAATTCCCCAGGCAAAGGTTAGGGTCGTTCCCTCCACTTTGAAGAATTTCTTCAGGGTCGTATCTCCGTCATAAATGATTCGATGAGTAAACAGGCCGGGAGGGCCATCAAAACTACTGTCGTCTACGATGGTATAGGTCCCGCTTTTCACCAGCGAGCCCTTTGAATAGAGCAAATAAGTTGTAGCCGTAAACTTCAAAATACTGTCATTCCCGGGAGGGTAATTGATAGTTGGGATTATACTGGTTTGGGACGACCGGATCTCCCAGCTTCCGGTTAATATGGTAGAATTGGCCTTGTCTTTTTTGCAGCTGCCCAGGAACAGCAGTAAGACGGCCATGGCGGCGGTAAAAAGTTTCATGTTTGCAGGTTTGTACCTCTTGACACCCTTCCGCGCCGGATCGTTGCATCAATGATCATTCAACGGAAGCCCGCGCTGCTGAAACTCCTTCCAGTTGAGATATTCCGCGCCGTGGCGCTGTTCGACCATGGTGATACAGCTGTCGACCGGACATATAAGCTTGCAGAGATTGCAGCCCACACATTCCTCTTCCTTGATCGTATAGGTATTATAAGGCTGACCCGGGTCAAGACGGATGGATTGATGGGACGCGTCTTCACAGGCGATGTAACAAAGCCCGCAGTGGATACATTTGGCCGGATCGATACGGGCCACTATGTGATAGTTCATGTCAAGGTCTTCCCAATGCGTAAGAGTAGGCACTGACTTGCCGATAAAGTCGGTTATCTGCCCAAAACCTTTTTCATCCATCCAGTTGCTCAGTCCTTCACAGAGGTCGTCGATGATCCGGAAGCCGTATTTCATAACGGCAGTGCATACCTGTAGGCTTGTCGCACCCAGCAGCATGAATTCCGCCGCATCCTTCCAGGTGCTGATGCCACCGATACCGGAGACCGGCACTTTGGACGTAACAGGGTCCTGGGCAATGGTGGTCAGCATTTTCAGGGCGATGGGTTTGACGGCTGGGCCGCAGTAGCCGCCAAAAGTGGACTTGCCCGCCACATTGGGATTAGGAACAAAGGTATCCAGGTCGACGCCGGTCACCGACTGGATGGTATTTATCAAAGAAAGCGCATGGCTGCCCGCTTCCACCGCCGCGCGGCCGGTCGGCACTACCGAGTGTACATTGGGCGTCAGCTTGGTGATGACGGGGATCGTTGCAGCTTCCATCACCCATTCCACAACGAGGCGTGCTATCTCCGGGTCCTGGCCTACGGCAGCACCCATGCCTCTTTCCGTCATGCCATGGGGACAGCCGAAGTTCAGCTCCAGTCCGTGGGCTCCGGTGTCTTCGACCCTGCGTATCAGATCGTGCCAGCTTTCCCTGTCATTATCCGCCATCAGCGAGACGATCATCGCCCGGTCGGGGAAAAGCCGGATGCATTCCTTTATCTCCTGCAAATTGATGTCGAGAGGCCGGTCGCTGATCAGCTCGATATTGTTCAGACCCATGACCTTGCTGCCCTGATAGTCGACGGCCGAGTATCGGGAGGACACATTTTTTACCTGGCTGCCAAGCGTTTTCCAGACGACGCCACCCCAACCAGCCTCAAACGCCCGCAGCACATTGATCTTTTTATCAGTCGGAGGTGCGCTGGCCAGCCAGAAAGGGTTGGGGCTGCGGATACCCAGAAAATCGGTATTTAAATTTGCCATAGTCATTAATTTAGCTTTACCTGCACTTGCGCCGGTCGGCTCATGTGATCTAAAATTGCCGCCGCCGCGTCTTTGCCTGCCTGCACAGCATCCACTACTTCTTTGCCCCCATTCACACAGTCGCCGCCTGCGAAGACACCTGCGTAATTAGCGGCGCCGCCCCCGGCAGTCGTGATCTTCCCTTTTTCATTTTGAAGGCCCGCATCCTGCACCAGTTTCATAAATGGTGTCTGTCCTGCTGCCTTGATGACCATATCCACCTCGAGTGTAAGCGATTCCCCGGTGTCTACAGGACTACGACGACCACTGGCATCAGGTGCTCCCAGTTGCATAACACTACAGACGAGGCTGGTGACGCATGAATCATCCCCAACTATAGCCTTCGGTGCAGCCAGCCAAAGGATCCTGCACCCATCGAGTTTTGCAATATCCAGCTCCGCCTGCGTGCAAGGCATTTCTTCCTGGGTCCGCCGATAGACGATAGTCACTTCCTTCGCCCCAAGCCGCTTGGCCTGTGTAGCCGCGTCTATAGCTGTCATCCCCAATCCTATGACGGCCACCTTATCGCCGACAGGCACATCGGGATAACCCTTCGAACGGATCTCATAAATAAAGCTTATTGCATCGACGACCCCTGTCAATTCCTCCCCCGGTATATCCAACTGCCGGGCCAGCCCCACGCCAAAAGCCAGGTAGACAGCATCATATTGCTGCTGCAGACTGGCAAGCGAAAGATTCCGTCCCAACTCCTGCCCGTATAATACGGTGATTCCACCGATCGAAAGAATGTATTCCAGCTCCTCGGCACAAAATGCAGGGGTAACCTTATAGGCCGCAATGCCATATGTCATAAGACCACCGCCTTTTTCCTCTTTCTCATAAATGGTCACGTCGGCACCCGACCGGGCCAGCACATGGGCACAGCTGAGACCGGAAGGGCCCGCGCCAACCACAGCAACTTTTTTGCCCGTTGGCTCAGCCCGTTGAAACAACGGCCATTTATCACGAATAGCTTTTTCCGTGGCATAGCGCTGCAGCCTGGCAATAGGTATCGGCTCTTCTTCCATGAGATTATAGACGCAGGCGCCTTCACAGAGTTTTTCTACCGGACATACCCGGGAGCAGCCGCCGCCCATGATATTGGACTGGAAGATGGTATGGGCGGAGCCTTTGAGATTATCGGTGCTGATCTGTTTGATGAACTTCGGGACGTCGATGCCCGTGGGACAGCTCTTGGTACAGGGCGCATCATAACAGAAGATACAACGGTTCGCATCGACAAGAGCCGCATCCCTTGTTTCAAAGGGCGGATGGATGTCGCTAAAGTTGCGGGCATATTCTTCGTCAGTGAGCCTATGATTGATTATCGGCATGGTAGAGGTATTGGTTAATAAAACGCCGTCGCCGGCATGAGCTTCGTGAGCCAGACTGCGGCGGGGCGAGCACGTTGCTACAACTCCGTGAGCTTGCCATAGGTTTCGGGACGACGGTCGCGAAAGAACTGCCAGACACTCCTCACTTCTTCAATTTTGTCAAGATCAAAGTCTGCGATAAGCAACTCATCTTTATCTTCCGAAGCCTGTGCAAATACCTGCCCGCGGGGATCGACAAAATAGCTGCTACCATAGAACCGACCCAGGTTCCAGGGTTTTTCCTCCCCGACACGATTGATACAGCCCATGAAATAACCATTGGCAGCGGCATGGGCAGGCTGCTCCAGCTTCCAGAGATATTGAGAGAGCCCGGCTACGGTAGCCGATGGATTGTACACGATCTCCGCGCCGTTGAGACCCAGACAGCGGGCCCCGTCGGGAAAATGACGGTCATAACAGATGTAGACGCCGACCTTTGCATAACGGGTCTGGAAGACGGGATAACCCAGGTTACCCGGCTTGAAAAAAAACTTCTCCCAGAATCCCGAAGTATGCGGAATATGGTTCTTCCGGTATTTGCCCAGCAAGGTTCCGTCAGCATCGATGACGGCGGCAGTATTATACAGTACGCCGGGTTGTTCCTTCTCATAGATCGGGACGATCATGACCATCTGGTATCTCTTTGCATATTCTGTCATCAACTCTGTCGTCGGGCCGGGGATGGTCTCGGCCGAGCTATACCAGGCGCTGTTCTGTCCCGGACAGAAATAAGGGGTATTAAAGATCTCCTGGAGACAAAGGATCTGAACTCCTTTTTTCCCCGCCTCTTCGATGAGCGGAATATGCTTTTGCATCATGGCTTCTTTGATCTCTTCGATGCTGCCTTCTCCTTCCGTTTTTGGGAGGCTCATTTGGATGAGGCCGGATTTGATGATTCTTGGCATTACTGTTTATATTTTTGGTTAACTGGTTCGCTAAATCTTATCGCCTGCCAGCTCGCTGAATGCTGTCTCTGGTTTCGCGGCGGTTTTCGCGCTAAATCCTGCCACTCACTCTGGCGCGCCGGATAAACTGGCCATAACCTTTCTCCACCAAACATTCATCTTTGTCAATAGCCAGCTTCCCTCTAAGCAATACCTTACACACCTTACCCGTCAGCTCCCAGCCTTCATAAGCGGAGTAGTCGACATTCATGTGATGCGTTGCGACCGAAAGCGTATGCTGCTTTTTTGGATCAAAAAGCACGATGTCGGCATCGCTGCCGGGAGCAAGGGTCCCCTTCCGCGGGAACATCCCAAAGATCTTCGCAGGATTGGTGCAGGCCACCTCGACATATTTGTTGAGACTGATCCTTCCCTTATGTACACCTTCGCTATACAATAATTCCATTCGGTTCTCGATAGCCGGATGGCCATTGGGGATACTGGAGAAATCCCTTTCACCCATGAGTTTCTGCTTCCAGAAGAAAGGACAATGATCGGTGGCTACAACATTGACGAGTCCCTGGTTGATCCCCGCCCATAAGGTCTCCTGGTCCTTCTTCTGCCGCAGCGGCGGGCTCATGACCCACTTGGCTCCTTCAAAATCCCTTTCATATAAGGTGGCATCCAGCAGCAGGTACTGGATACAGGTTTCGACAAAAACTTTTTGGTTGCGGCGGGTCGCATTCCGCACCGCGTTGAGGGCGCCCTCACAGGTAAGGTGTACGATATAACCGGGACAGCCGGTATAGTCGGCTATGTCGGTAAACCGGCCCGAGGCCTCCGCCTCGGTTACTTCTGGTTGGGACAGATAGTGATACAGCGGGGAGAGCTTACCCTCGGCCCGGTGTTTGGCAATGAGATAATCGATCATATCGCCATTGGTAGCATGTACAGTGACGATGCCACCCTGCTTGCTGACCTCTTGCATGAGGGCTGTCATCTGCCGGTCGTCGATCATCAGGGCGCCCTTATACGCCATAAAGGTTTTAAAGGAGGTAATGCCTTCCTGCTCTACCATCTCCCGGATCTCTCCGCGGGTCGATTCATTGAAGTCGGTGACGGCCATGTGAAAGCTATAGTCCCCGACAGCTGTACCGGTAGCCCGGCCCTGCCATTCGGTGAGTGCTTCCTTCAGCGAATGCCCCTGCTTTTGCAGGACAAAGTCGATCACCGTCGTCGTGCCGCCAAATAAGGCAGCGCGTGTGCCGGTCTCATGCGTGTCGCTGGAGAAGGTACCCATAAAGGGCATGTCGAGGTGGACATGCGGGTCGACGCCTCCGGGCAATACCAGGAAGCCGGTAGCATTAATGAGAGTCGTATCGGCGTCAACAGGCAGATCTTTCCCTATAGCAGAGATAGTCTCCCCTTCGATAAAAACATCCCCGATATAATCATCGGTGGCCGTGACAATTCTTCCGTTCTTAATCAACACTGACATAGTTAACCTCCTCTTTGTATTTTTTGGCGGGACGCATCAACAGGCAATAAAAGCCGCCGGCGACAAAGAAACCCGTAAACCAGGCATAGCTGTATACATAAACCAGCCAGGAAGGGAATCTGTCCGCGCCGACAAGCCCGACGGTCACAAGAAAACCCGGAACATTCGGCAGGATGCCCAGCACGAGGCTGATCAGCGCACTGCGGTTGAAGCCTCCCGTGTACATATAAGCGCCCTTCTGAAGATACAGATCATCCAGCACCAGCTGTTGACGGCGAATAAAATAATAGTCCGCGATCAGGATGCCGCCGACAGGGCCGAGCAAGCTGGAATATCCAACCAGCCACGTGAAGATATAACCGCTGGGGTCCGCGATGAGCTTCCACGGCATGATCAGGATGCCGATGATGCCGGTGATAAATCCACCGGTCCTGAAATTGATACGGGCGGGTGCCAGGTTCGCAAAGTCATTTGCGGGGCTGACAATATTAGCGGCAATATTGGTGGCAAGCGTGGAGAGGGCTACTGCAAGCATGGCAAAGCTAACCAGCAGCTTGCTGTCGAATTTGCCAGCCAGTACGACAGGGTCCCAGATGGTCGTTCCAAAGATGATGGTGGTGGCGGATGTCACGACCACGCCGATAAAGGCGAAGAGGGTCATAGAAGGCGGAAGCCCGATAGCCTGCCCTTTGATCTGGGCCTTCTGGCTGACGGCATACCGCGTAAAGTCGGGAATATTCAGCGATAGGGTAGCCCAGAAGCCCACCATGCCGGTCAGCCCGGGGATAAAGAAAGCCCAGAACGACGAAGCCGAAGTAAAACGGGATGGCACTGCCAGGACAGTGCCCAGTCCTCCTTTTACATGCGTAATGGCCCAGTACAACAGCGCCAGCGCAGCCAGCGGCAGAAAAAAGGCTTTGAACACCAGCAGCTTCCGGATGCTGTCCACACCAAGCCAGACTACCCACATGTTGATAAGCCAGAACAGGGCGAAACAGATGGCAGGACCGGTAGCCAGCCCCAGGGCAGCCGGCAGTGGCGGCAGATGATCCAGGGCAGGGATCCAAAGCCGCAGCAGCTGATACAGCGCAAAACCGCCGATCCAGGTCTGGATGCCAAACCAGCCGCAGGCTACGATAGCCCGCAGCATCGCCGGAACGTTTGCGCCCTTTACCCCGAAGCTCGCCCTTGCAAAAACAGGGAATGGAATGCCATATTTTGCGCCTGCATGACCGTTGAGGATCATCGGCACCAGGACTATCGTATTGCCGAGAAAGATGGTGAGGATCGCCTGCCACCAACTCATGCCGCCGCCGATAAGCGAGCTGGCCAGCATATAGGTAGGGATACAAAGACTCATGCTGATCCAGAGAGCAGCATAATTCCAAGTCGTCCACGTACGATCGGCCGGGGCAACAGGAGCCAAATCCTCACTGTAAAGCGAAGGGCTGGGATCGTGGAGAACAGGCGGACCCATATTGACAAGCGTAGCCTCTCGCTTCGCGTCTGCGGAATTTCCCGAAGTCCTGGATGGTGGCGGGTGATCAGAATGCATAAGCAGTTGATTTAAGTGGTGTGGGCATCCGCGATCGTCAGAGCATCGCTGATCATCGCCAGCCCTTCGTCAATCTGCTCGCGGGTGATGCTCAGCGGTGGTGCGATAAAGACATAGTTCCAGCGCACAAAAGTATACATGCCCAGCTGTTTGAGCCGGGCCGCCACCTGGTTCATAACGGCCATCTGATCGGGCGTCGCGTTAAAAGGAGCCATCGGTTCTTTTGTATCGCGGTTCTTCACCAGCTCGAGACAGCCCAACAAACCCGTATTTCGGAAATCACCAATACAGGGATGTTTTTCTTTCAGCAATTCAACCTGCTGGTCGACATAACGCCCCATGGCTGCTGCGTTTTCGATCAGGTTCTCGTCCTCGTAGACTTTCAGCGTTTCCAGACCCGCGGCACAAGCCACGGGATGCGCCGAATAGGTGAGCCCGAGCCACAATACATGATCGTTAAAGTGTTGGGCTATCTTGTCGGTGACGATAAGGGCTCCAAGCGGGATATAACCCGCCGTAATGCCCTTTGCTGTGGCGATCATGTCGGGAACAACACCATGCAGCTCGGTAGCAAACCATTTGCCGGTACGACCAAAGCCGCTCATGACCTCATCGGCTATCAGCAATATGCCATGCCGGTCACACAGTGCCCTGATCTTTTGAAGATAGTCCGGGGGATATTTGATACAGCCTGAAGTCCCGCTTTCACCTTCCATTAAGATCGCGGCAATGTTCTCAGGACCCTCAAACTCCACGACCCTCTCGATATGCTGCACACATTCGCGGTGACAGGATTCGATCTTTTTATCCCAGGGACAGCGATAGCAATAAGGGTCTTCGACGTGTACGATATTTGGCGCCTGCTGTGCATCGGCAGCCAGCTTACGCGGGTCACCCCCTGCCGTCATGGCGCCATAGGAGCTGCCATGAAATGCACGGTAGCGGGCGATGATCTTATGACGGCCTGTATACAGGCGCGCCAGCTTGATGGCGTTCTCTATCGCGGTGGCGCCGTGATCTCGGCAAGCTTCTTCCCCAGTTGCCCCCGGACACGGGTGACACAACCGGGAGTGACATAGCTGACTTCCTGCATCTGGCGGTATACCGCTTCGGCGATGCGGGGATGACCGTGTCCAATGTTGACGTTGATCAGACCGGAGGAAAAGTCAAGATATCTTTTCCCCTCATAGTCGTAGAGATAGACGCCCTCGGCACGTTGAACGGCGATGGGATTTAATCCTTTTTGCTTGCTCCAGGAAAAGAGCGTATAATCGAGATTGTCCTGGATGATCTCCTGTGTTTCGGAGAGTGTGGAGGGTGCTGGCATATAATAAGATTTAGATTAACTCATCCAGTTGACGCCGGCTTCGGGGTTCCATTTAACCGTGCTTTTCTTCAGGCGGGTCCAAAATTCAATGGATGATTTGCCCGTGATATCTCCTACGCCAAACTTGCTTTCATTCCATCCCCCGAAGGAAAAAGGCTCCCGTGGCACAGGCACGCCGACATTCACGCCGATCATGCCTGCGCTGGCGCGATCTATGACATAACGGGCGGAGGCGCCGTTGCGGGTGTAGACTGAAGCAGCATTGCCGTAGGGACTGGCATTTTCGATGGCCAGTGCTTCGTCAAGACTGGAGACACGCATGATGCTGATTACAGGACCAAAGATCTCTTCGGTGGCTACCGCCATGCCTGGTTTTACCCAGTCTATCACTGTGGGGCCGACATAAGTGCCGTTCTCTTTTCCGGGAACGACATATCCCCGGCCATCGACAAGGATTTTTGCACCCTGCTGTTCGGCTTCCGTTATATATCTTTCGATCCTTTCTTTTGAAGCTCTGTTGATGACGGCTCCAAGGTTCTTTCCGGGGACAACGCGCCTCGCCTCTTCGCAGATCCTTTCGATTATGGAGTCGACGGCTCCTACGGCAAGCATGGCGGATGCGGCCATACAGCGCTGACCGGCACAGCCGCTCATAGAGACGACGACGTCCCTGGCGGTCATTTCCGGCTGCGCATCAGGCAGCACCAGCAAGTGATTTTTTGCGCCGCCAAGAGCCAGGCAACGTTTGAGGTTGTGGGTCGCCCGCTGATAAACCAGCCGGGCTACCTTTGTGGAGCCGACAAATGAGACGGCATCGATGCCCGGGTGATCGCAAATGGCATTGACGATGTCGCTTTCGCCATTGACAATATTAAGTACCCCATCCGGCAGCCCAGCTTCCTTCAGGAGAAGGGCAAGACGCCCGGCGCTGAGCGGTACCTTTTCGGATGGTTTGAGGATCATGCAGTTGCCTAGGACCAACGCATTGGGGATGGTCCAGTTGGGGACCATTGCCGGGAAGTTGAAGGGGACGATCGACGCCACGACACCTACTGCGGTACGTTCGGTCCTGCATTCCACTCCTTTGCTGACTTCCAGCACTTCGCCTGCTATCAGCTGCGGCATGGAGGTCGCAAACTCGGTGAGCTCGATGGACTTGTCTATCTCGGCAATGGCCTCATCCCGGGTCTTGCCATTCTCTTCGCTGACAAGAGCAGCCAGCGCTTCTTTGTTTTGCTCCAGCAGATATTTATACCGGAAAAAGACCTGGGCCCTTTCCTTAACCGTTGTCCGGCTCCAGCCGGTAAAAGCTGCCCGGGCCGCCTTGACGGCCGCGTCGAGGTCGGCAGCCGTTGAACAGTACATATCGGCTAAAGGGGCGCCGTCCAGCGGAGAAATGACGGCAAGGCTGCGGCCGGACTTGCTGGCGACAAAACTGCCGTTGACAAAATTCGTACAGGACCCGTATTTGGATTCAAGAATAACAGGTGAGGAGGTAGCTGGTTCCATATGCATTTGGTTATGAATTACAATATAACGAAAAAATGCATATCGACAGTTTATCCCCTGCTGACCACTAATACCTGGAAAGTACCGGGGATCGTTTTTGGCCTTTCGCCCGTGGCTGCTTTTTCGGTTTCTGCGGCCGGCAGATATACGGTATGCGTAGCAGGGTCGACAGCCACCGTACGGGCGCTTCTCTTTGTCGGGAGATTGCCCTCCACCTTAAAGGAAGAAGCCGATTCTTCTTTTATGATCGTCAGCTTCCCTTCACCGCAGGAAGCGAAGACCAGTTTTAGTCCATCGTCAAAACCCACACCATCACAGCCATCTCCGATAGGTTGTTTGCTGACGACGGAGCCATTCGTTGCGTCCATTACAACAATCTGCTTGTCACAGCCGGCAAACAGGCGATGGGTCTTGTTGTCGATAGCAAGGCCGGTCGGGCCTTCCGCACCAAGCGGCCAGCTTGTGATCACGCTGTTACTGCGTATATCCACCACAGTGATCTTGTTCTTGTCTTCGATATTGACAAAGATCTTCCCGGCTTCGTCCGAAACAGCAGTTTCGGGTTTACCATCGAGCGCTATGGTGGCTGTCACTTTTCCGGAAGATGGATCGATGACCGAAAGATCATGACTTCTACCATTACAAGTGATTATCTTTTTGGAAAAAGGATCATACATTATCGCATCGGGATTCTGCCCGGCGGGGATCTGCTGCAGTACAGCTGCAGTCTTAAGATCGAAGACCGTCACGTCGTTGGACCGTCCGTTGCTGGTAAAACCTTTTCCCAGCGATTCGATAAAGGCGATGCCATGGACCCCGGCCGTATTGGGGATCACGCCAACCGAGTCGCCCGTCCGCTGATCAAGGATATTGACCTGGGTGCCATGAGAGACATAGATCTTGTGATCGGGCCCTACGGCGATATAATCCCAGCCACCGGGACTTCCTATTTTAAAGGTCTTTGACAGACGGAAGCCGGCTACGTCCTGTGCGTTGACGGATTGGAAAAGAAGACAAAGGATGGGCAAAAGGGAGTTGTACCAGCGTTTCATTGTATGAATTTACTGGCAAGATAGAAGCGGAATCTGGCAAAATTCTGGATCAACTAACCCTTTTCCCCTGCAACAACATGTCCATCGCCTGATCGAGACTTCCCGCACGGGTGATCTCACCGCCATTGACAAAAAAGATCTCATCCGCATTCTCGATGGTATTGAGGCGATGCGCGATAATAACTCGTGTAGTGGTGTCCGGTAGACGCCGGAGGATCTCTTCCAGCATTTTTTCGGTGACAGTGTCGATATTAGCAGTAGCCTCATCGAGGATCAGCAGTTCGGGATTGCGGAGGACTGCGCGGATAAAGGCGATAAGCTGTTTCTGCCCCAGGCTGATGCCATCGCCTGCAGAAACGATCTTTGTGGCAAGTCCTTCGTCAAACCGGGTCAGCAGCGCTTCCAGCCCCGACTTCCGCAGGACCGTGTGAAGCTCCTCGTCGGAGAAGTCCTTATATTCTTCATTGCCATAGAGGATATTCTCCTTTACAGTACCGGTAAAGAGAAAGGGTTCCTGCAGGATAAAGCCGATCTTTTTCGTGCGTTCGGCAGGCGTATAGGTTCGGATATCCCTGCCGCTGAGTAATACCTTTCCTTCGGTGGGATCATAAAGCCGGGCGATCAGGGAAGCGGTCGTGGTCTTCCCGCCTCCGGTCGGTCCTACAAGAGCGTAGGTTTTTCCTTTTTCCATCCGGAAGCTGTTATTGAACAGGACGTTCTTACCATCGGGGTAACGGAAGGAGACATCGCGGAATTCGAGCAGTGCGGGCGCCGGCGCAGCGTGCAGCGCAGACGACCCGGCACCATTTGTCGAAGCAGCTGCCCCTTCTGTCTCAACCGGCAGCGTGACCAGATCCGACTCCATCGACAAGATCTTCGAGATCCGGTCCCAACTCGCTATCGCCAACTGAAAGTTAGCCCAGAGCGCCGCCATCTGCCTCAACGGATCGTAGAAGTTGTTGACATACATAAAAAAGCTGATCAGGAAACCTGCGGTAAATTGCCCGATAGTTATGAGGTAGATGCCATAGGTCAGCACAACCAGTTGCCCCATGCTCGCAAAGAAACCGAATACGGGAGTATATACCTGGTTGGCAATACCTGCTTCGACAGAAGTGGAATAGTTGTCCTTATTGGCCTCTGAAAAACGCTGCCGGAAATAGTCCCGGCGATTAAAAGCCAGCACCACCTTGAAATTCCCAAGGCTTTCCTGGATCTCGGCGCTCATCGCCCCGGTGCTTTTTAAGCTCGCGGCGTTTTTTTTCTTTACCCAGGGCGATACGAATTTCGCAAAGACCCACATCAGCAGCGCAGGAGACAAGGTCGCCATTCCCACCCGCCAGTTGAGGATGATCAGGAAAATACCGGCACCGGCTATGATAAAGAGACTGGAAATGAATTGCATCAGGGATTGGGAAAAGAACTGGTTGATCTTGTCCGTATCGTTGTTGACCCGTGAGATAAGATCGCCGGCCTTGTTCTGTGAAAAGAAAGCAACGGGCAGTTCCTGCAGCTTGTTAAAAATGGCGTTGCGCAGGGAAAACAGCAGCCGCTGACCAAAACCACCCATGAGGATCGTACGGAAATATACTGCCCCAAGGTTTAAGGAGAAGATCAGCAGGAGCCAGCCACAGTTACGGAGAATGCCGGCATAGTCCTGGTGGGTCTTATCCAGTATATATTTATTGATGGTCAAGCCGACGATGATCGGCGCCACCATAGTCAACACCGCATAAATGATCATGATGACCAATGCAAGATAAAGCCTGCCCTTTTGATCGGGCAGTAGGTCGATCAGCTTCCGGAGGGCGGGCCAGATAGGAGTCTTTTTCTGCTCACCCGTGACGATATTAAGATTGTAGTTCGTGCTGCTCATAGTGGCTGGTGCTTCTTTGTGATTGATAGATCTGAACGTATTCCGGGCAGGTTGCCATGAGATGCTCATGTGTGCCCGAGGCGATCATTTCGCTTTCCATCAGCAGGATTATCTGTTCATAATCTTCGATAGAGGCTATCTTCTGGGTGACCGACAAAAGAGTGATACCGGGATAATTCTGCCGTACATTGGCCAGGATCTTTTGCTCGGTCTGGGAGTCGACACGTGCGGTAAAATCATCCAGCAAAAGGATGCGGGGCTGGATGGCCAGGGCCCGCGCCAGCATGATCCGCTGTTTTTGCCCGCCGGACAGACTCATGCCTCTTTCGGATACGATGGTATTCAGCTTGTCGGGCAGGGAGTCTATAAAGTCCTTTAGCTCGGCCGTTTCGATCGCCTTTGCAAGAGATTCATCGGTGACGGTATCACTAAAAGCTATATTCTCCCGGATGCTCATATTGAACATGATACTATCCTGGAATACGAATCCTACCTGCCGGTGAAAGTCTTCCTTCTTATAATTGTCCAGCGGATGACCATCGAGCTCGATGCGACCCGAATCGGGATGAGTCAGCGCGGTAAGCAGGTAAAGCAGCTGCGTCTTGCCGGCTGCGGTAGGCCCGATTATCGCCGTCTTTGATCCAGGCGCTACGGTGAAGGAGATCTCGCTGAGTACTTTCTTTTCTCCATAGGAGAGGGTGACGTCCTTTAGCTCTATCTTCCCTTCGAGGTCCTTTGTGACCGTGCCGGTCTCTATCGGATCAGATGCATTGAGCACGCCCGAAATGCGCATATAGGAGGCCGAGGCCTGAGCGATGACATTGCTCATAAACCCGATGACAAGTATCGGAAAGATGAGGAGGGTCAGGTAGTTGTTAAAGGCAGAGAAATTACCAAGGCTCATATGACCCGTGATCACAAAATGTCCGCCCAGCGCCAGGATGGTCAGGGTAGCCATGTTGGCGGTAAAAATGATAACGGGGATAAGGGAGGCAAACATCTTCAAGATCCTTTGTCCCAGACCCAGGGCCTTTGCATTGGCTTCGAGGAATTTCACGTATTCCAGGTTTTGCGAATGGATGACCCGGATAAGTGCGGCGCCAAGGATACTTTCGTTGATGACCTTATTCAGCCAGTCGATGATCTCCCTGCTTGTTTTAAACAACGCGCGCACCTTCTTCAATACGACATAAAAGGTAATTCCTATGATCGGGATAATGGCAATGACGGCCAGCGCCAGCTGCCACTGGATAAAAAGAAGCAGGATGCTGGCTCCGATGATCACGAAGATGGAAGAGAAGATCGAGACCACGGCCTGGGAAACAAACATCTTTATGGAGTCCACATCCGCTGTCAGATTGGTCAGCAGCTGCGAAGGATTGGTCTTTTGCAGGAAAGTGTAGTTCTGCCGGGAGATGCGATCGGCCAACCGGGTACGCAAATCACGGGCTACTCTTTCAGAAGCATAGGTCTGTAAAAACGTAGTGCCCCAGGTAAAGATAAAAACGCCGATAGCGGCAGCCAGGAATTTCCAGATGATATAATTGGTGTTCAGCTTCGCGCCCGTAAAGCTATCGATGCCCTCGGCTATGATCTTTGGGATCCAGAGATTGATGCCATTGCTGATAAAAGACAGCAGCACCAATAATATAATGAGGCCCCTGTAGGGCTTTAACAGGGCAAAAAGACTGGGCCCTTTAGGCTTCCCGCCCGGTCCGGGCGGTTTTGTTGGTTGATTCTTTTGGCTCATCGGGCGTAAAAATAGGAAAATATGGACTGGGGCTAAACAGTATTCCCCCGGAGCGATGGGAAAAGGCCGGTGGAAGGGGAGGATTTGTCGGTGGAAATGATATATTTGTCTGTTCCTCACTAACAGATATGAAAAAAATTATCTTTTGTTTATTTTTTCTGCCGACCTTAACATTTGCGCAGTTGCGGCAGATGCCGGCCTATCCCCTGATAACACATTCCACTTATTTTAGTGTATGGTCATTTGCCGATGAGGCCACCGGCGCAAGGACCAGTCATTGGACCGGCAAGCCCCAGGACTTATTGGGTTACCTGCGCGTAGATGGAACCATGTACCGTTTTATGGGACAGATGGCGAATGACACCGCGCTGGCAGCCGATCAACAATGGGTCAGCGTAAATGCCACACAGACAAAGTATCAATTCGGTTGCGGCGGTCTCGATCTCTCGCTGACATTTACTTCGCCCTTATTACTGCAAGATCTGAACCTTTTATCCCGACCAATAACTTATATCAGCTTTCGCTTACGCAGCAACGACGGCGCACAACATACCGCGGAACTCTTTTTCAACGTCGCCGGCGACCTGGCCGTCAATACCCCCGGACAGGAGCTAAAGGTGCAGAAGGGAACCACGGGACCTCTGTCATTTCTGAAAACAGGAACACGACAGCAGCCGGTACTAGCCAAAAAGGGCGACGACCTGCGCATCGACTGGGGATGGCTGTATGTGGCTACTCCGGCAGGACAGGCGACTCGTCAGTCGATCACAGGCGGAAAAAAAGGACAGCCACAATTTTTAAATACAAGCTTCGCACCGATGACGGTGGGAGAGGATCCCGTGGAAAAGCTGGCGCTGATCGCCTATGACGAATCGTCTTCGGTACAATTCTTTCATCAGAATTTAAAGCCTTTGTGGCGCACCGAAACCGATGGCGGCCCCGCGCCAACAATGGAAAGTCTGTTAAAACAATCCTACGCCGACTACGACAAAGTCTTATCCCGCTGTGACACGTTTAATAAAACAATGTACTCACAAGCCATGACCATCGGCGGGCAGCATTATGCCCAGCTCTGTGTGGCTGCCTACCGCCAAAGCATATCCGCCCATGCCCTGGTGAGAAGCCCGCAGGGTGAGCTGCTCTTTTTATCCAAGGAGAATTTCAGTGGAGGATGTATCAATACGGTCGACGTGACCTATCCTTCAGCGCCGCTGTACCTGTTATACAACCCGGTATTGCTGGAAGGAATGTTGAACGGCATTTTTTATTATAGTGAAAGCGGCAAATGGACAAAACCATTTGCGGCACATGACCTGGGAACCTATCCATTGGCCAATGGCCAAACCTATGGGGAAGACATGCCGGTGGAGGAATGCGGGAATATGCTGCTGCTGACGGCCGGCATCACCCGCGCAGAAGGTAATACAGACTATGCGCGCCGCCACTGGCCCACGCTGAGCAGCTGGGCCCTTTATCTCGAAAAGAACGGCTTTGATCCGGTCAACCAACTCTGTACCGATGACTTCGCCGGGCATCTTGCCCGTAATGCCAATCTATCCGTAAAGGCAATAGTCGCCCTCGGAGCTTATGGATGGATGGCGCAGCAGATGGGACAGACCGACACCGCCGCAAGATATCTGAACCTGGCAAAAGAGTGGGCAAAAAAATGGATGGTGCTTGCTGACGCCGGCGATCACTATGCGCTGACCTTTGATAAAAAGGATTCGTGGAGTCAGAAATACAATTTGGTATGGGATCAATTGCTGAAGCTTGAACTTTTTCCGGCGGAAGTATATGAAAAGGAAATAGCCTGGTACCTGAAGAAACAACAACCCTTTGGCCTGCCGCTGGATAGCCGCGAAACCTATACCAAATCCGACTGGATCCTCTGGACGGCAATCCTGGCCAAAAAACAGGAAGACTTCGATGCCCTCGTAGACCCTGTCTACAAGTTCTTAACGGAAACACCAGACCGGGTTCCGCTCAGCGACTGGCATCAGACCACAGATGGCAAAAAGAAGGGATTTCAGGCACGCAGCGTAGTGGGAGGATATTTTATAAAGCTGCTTGACGACAAATGGGCGATAAAAGACACAGTGGCAAACAAGCCATAAGGCCACAGTCGCAGCGGGCAAGCCATGGCGGCGCGGTTACAGCTCACTGAGCAGCCCCATCAATTTCTTACCTGCAACTTTCCAGTTCAGCCTTTGCTGAAACTCTTCGAAGGAAGACAATGCGAGCCTTTCGTACGCTTCATAGTCGGAAAACAAACCGGCTATATACTTGGCATGATCCGCAGCAGGAGCCTCAAGTGAAAACAGCCTCCCATTGACATCTTGTTTGACAATGGTCGGAATGCCACCCACATTGGTGGCGACATTCGGAACTCCAAAGGAATTGGCCTCGCAGAATACCAGTCCATAAGCTTCGGCCCTGGTGGGTAAGAGAAGGAAATGACTTTCGGCGAACAGCTTTTCCAACCGCAATTTCCCTTCGGGCGTGGATTTGCTGATAAATCCATGGTCCCGCACATAACCGGGCAGGTGTTCAAGCGGAAGGTTCCTGATGCCGGCGATATGCAGTTCGGTTGGTATTCCCATTGCATTAAGGGTTCCCGCGACCTCCAAAGCCAACGGACCGCCTTTTCTGACCCAGTCGACACCGACGAACAACAGCTTGCAGGTCTGCTTGCTGCGGGCCCTGATGAGGCGCTGGATGTCATCGGCTGTCCTGTCACATTCGATGTTGGCGCCGAATGGTAAAACCTTCACTTTTGAGGGGTCGACCTCATAATGGTCGATGGCTGTCTGCGCCGCCCAGTCCGAAGCATATACTGCCAGCGCGCACGACGAAAGCCCTTCCTGTTCCAGTTTGTGTCCGTGGCGCACGGTTTCGGGACAGAGGTTAGTATAATCCTCATAAAATCCAAGCATGCCTGCAAATGTGGCATCGGTATAAAAAACCTTGGGGATCTTCGACTGCAGACGCGCTATAGCGACGGAGCCGGGAGATAAGATACAGTTGACGGAAGGGCTGAGCCGGGAGTTGACCTGATCGGCAAAACTTTTTGCAACCCAAGGTTCCCGCTGGTGCTGATAACGCTGTCCCAGCACTTTGCGGTAGAGGAGTCTTTTTATTTTGGTCAGCTTCTCAAAAGGGAAATGCAGGTTGCCGATAAAATCCATCTCGGCCTTTTCTTCCATTAGCGAATGGGCCAGATTATAACCCGTTCCGGACCAGTTGTGGACATTACGGGCATCATAAGTAGTAACGTAGGCTATCTTCATAATTGATCGGGTCATTATTAAGAAAGGTTGGGTATTGAATTGGCGGGAACAGTTCGCACACCCCGCTGCCCTTTCAGTCGAAGGAATGGTTTTTCAATAAAATAATATGAGATGTTGGCGACGGCAAAGATCAGCACCAGATTGACAGGAAGCTGGCCGAAGAAGCCGATGTCATGCGAGAAGAACAGCTGCTGCCAGATATACAGACTGTAGGAGAGTTTGCCGATATAGTTCATGAACGGCAGGTTAAGGAATTGATACCAGACGGTTCTGCTACGGCTGACGGAACTAAGTATCAGGATCCCTACAGCCACGTCGCCCACTGTCCCGGTAGTCGTCAAAAAGGGGATTACCGTCCACTGGTATACACCCGGCGGCAGCACCATGACCGCGCTGTGTTCAAGGCAAATCAACAGCAGCAGGATCCCGGAAAAAACAAAAGGGATCTTCCTTATCCGGGACTCTATCTGCTCCCGGTAGATCGCGAATATACAACCCCACATCAGTGCATCTCCTTTCTGAAAGATGGTGAGCGGGTTCATAAAGTCGAGCGGATACTTCGCGTAGAAGATCCTCAGCATGGGTACAAGTATGATCATCGCCCAGGCAAAAGAAACGCGATAACGCCGAAGATACTTGAATATGAAGGGCCAGAGCAAATAGAAATGCTCCTCGACGGACAGGGACCAAAGGTGAGCGGTTTCCCAATCGTTCGACCAGTTGAAATACTTGGTATAGGTAAGGGAAGTAAGCCAGGATGAGGGCTTAAAGTGCAGCACTCCGGCCAGCTGAAGCAGAAGATAGACCAGCAGCAGCACATAGTACACGGGGAAGATGCGGAAGACTCTCCGCAGGTAAAAATCTTTCAGCGAAATGACGCCCATCAATTTTTCCTCCTGCAGCAGAAGAGTCGTGATCAGGAACCCCGAAAGGATAAAGAAAATATTGACGCCAAGTTCGCGGTCCAACAACAAGGGAATGCGGTAGGCATTGTGGAACTCCTGGATATTGATATGCACCAATAGGACGCTGAAAATGCTTAGGGCACGAAGGCCGTTGAGACTAGGGATATAATTTCTCATCTTGGCTGGGTCTGGTAATTAATTTAGGGGTATAGGCTAGAAAGCGTTCTTGTCTCCTTTGAACGTATTATACACTGTGAGGAAAATGATGCGAAGATCAAGCCAGAGGCTCCAGTTTTCCATATACCAGATATCGTGTTCGATACGATGGCGGAGTTCGTCCGGCTCCTTGATCTCGCCCCGGAATCCATTTACCTGGGCCCATCCCGTTACGCCGGGCTTGACGAAATGCCGGACCATGTATTGATCCTGGAGCCGGGAAAAGGATTCCGTATGAGCCAGCATATGCGGCCTTGGACCCACGATGGACATGTCGCCCTTGAGGACGTTGACGAACTGGGGAAGCTCGTCCAGATTGCTTTTCCGGAGAAACTTTCCAAGCGGTGTGATCCGGCTGTCGTTTCTGGTGACCTGCTGCGTATTCGCCTCCCTGTTCACCGACAGGGTCCGGAATTTATAACAGTTGAATTTCCTGTTATCCTTTCCGCTCCGCGGCTGCACGAAAAATACTGGTCCCCTTGAATTCAGCTTGATCAGGATGGCTAGTATCGGAGTTAACCAGGACAAAATAAAAATGATGACGAAAAGGCTGAAGAGGATATCGAAGATCCGCTTCTTTATACCGTTGGTTATATCCTCCAGCGGTTCGGGGCGCAAGGAAAGAACCGGAAACTCATTCATGTATTCCATGTGGATATTACGATTCACATAGAACTTAAAATCGGGAACGAACTTGAACCGGATCAGGGACCTTTCTGCCGTATGGGCCATTTCATAAATCGAGGTGTTGACTTCCGGGGAGATCGTCGAATAAATTTCGTTGACATTATTCTTTACCGCATAGGAAATGCAGTCGTCTATATTCCCGATGATGGGCAGCAGCGAAAGCTCGTCCACCAGGCTGGAATCTTCAAAATAGCCTTCTACCATCGTATTCTTCTTCTGCATCGTGAAGTTATGAGCCAGCTTCCGGGCCACTTCGTTATAGCCGATGATCACCACTTTTTTACCTATGCCGCCTACTTTTTTCCCGTAATAAGCAACCACTAACATCATCAGGCGGGTACCCAGCAGGATAGAGCTGAAAATACCGAAGCTCAGCAGGATGAACAGGCGCGAGAATGGATAGTGGTAAAAGAAAACGAAAAATACCATAAAGATGAAAAAGACGACGAGACATCGCACGGTCCTTTTCAGGAACCATTCATAAGTGCGATTCGCCTGCTCGATATAAAGGGCCGTTCCATACGCGGACAACAGCCAGAGCATGTTGGCAACGATAAACAACACGACATACTTGGGTTCGCTTTCCAGTGGGATGTGGTGAAGGGAATTGATAAGAATCAAATACACCACGTTAAGGACCAGGAGGTCCACGCAGACGAAGAAGAATCTGAAAAGATTGCTGTAGCGATACATATGATTCGTATAAGGGTGAGTTGAATAATGATTAATCAAAAGCCTCTTCTGAGGGATAAAATAATTCCTGCCGTATGATAGAACAAGTTCCCGTAGTCCAGGCCTGCCATACAGCCGGCCTGCCAGCCGTTGTCCAAATCCCTGGTCACTTCCAGGCTACCCGAAAACTGATTTACTTCTTTGAATTGCATATATTTTGGCACGGGTGTATAATTAGCCGGGCCGCCGGTCGTATGTCCCCACGGGCTCGTGCCGAATGTCCCGTAATTGAAAGAGTAGGAGCCCCTGGCCACGAACCGGTACTCGTCTATGCTCCCCTCGATGGCCCCGTAAAATGCCATCACCCGGTTATTGTTGAAAAAGTCCCCTCTGGTATTAGGGAAACCGGACCGGGTAGTGGAAACGGGAGTAACGAAAGGATTGCCGAGACCCAGCCCTTTATAGGACCAGCCCTGATAAAATTCGAAATTGTTGTAATAATTCTCATCCCCCGAGTTGGTTGGCTTGGACCAGGGATAGCCCGCCTGGTTCTTACTGTAAAAGAACTCGAGAACGACCTTGTGCCACTGGAAGCCGGAACTACTGCCTCCCAGTACGGGATAATAGTCGGGCACTTCCTTCCGGTCTTCTTTATTGGTCAGGCTGATGCCGTTGAGTCCGTCCGCGATGTTGGCCAGCTTGGCCAGTGCTCCCTCATCATAAAAGTTCTGGCGGTAAAGACTGAGCTTAACTTTTCCCAGGTCATAGTCCATCGCCAGATCGATGGAGCCGATGTGATTGCCTACCTTGGAGCCTCCATAGGTCTTGCCGATAACGGCATACTCGAATGTCTTAAAGGGCGACAGCAGGTACTTAGGTCCGTAGATCTTTTGTTCATCCCCCCACATTACCTGGTGAGTAAATCCCGCATAGAGTTTGAGGCGCCAGTCCGGCTTTCCCAGACGGCCCCAGAAGGACAGCTGATGATAATAGAGTTTCGACCTTTGGGCATATCGGTTGTACTGGAGGCTGTCTTCTCCAAACCACCCATAGTCGAAATTGCCCTTGAAAGCGAATAAATTTCCAAATACTGGTATGGAAAAGTATTCGGGTATAGCGAGCTGGACCTTCGGAATACCCAGGGCATTGCCGGAGGTGGCAAATGCACCCGAGGACAACGTCGAGTCGACCAGCCCGGTGAATTCCCGGATGCGGCCGCCCCGGAACTGGAATATGCTGAACCTGGCCTTGACATAGCCTTCGATCAGGGTCACCCTGGAAGAAGATCCGACGTCCGCCCGCACCAGGAGGGAGGCACCCCAATCCACGAGACCGGCCTGCGGAGAATAGTCCTTTGATCCCGCCGCTAAAAAACTGGCCGAGGCGCCCGGCAAGGGGACGCTGCCGAAACGGTCGCTACGCATCCAGAACGGCACGGCATGGTTGCTGGTAAAGACGCCCTGTGCCTCCAGGGATGCATGATAGTCGTAGTCGTCCACCTGTCCCCAGCAGCGGGAGCAGGAAAACAACAACACCAGTATAGTCCATTTGTTTTTCATATAAGCAAAAGGGTAATTTAGGGGCGGGAGACAGGGTTATTTTTTTTCGCCGAGTTTCTTCAGGTTGAAGCGGGGTTTCTGTCCGAGTACCTTTATCCGAAAGAATTCGCGGCATAAAAGGAACAGGAAGATCGAATTGGTCACGGCGTAACGTTTGAAAAGCCTTCTTGGCTCCTGCAGCAGCCGGAACAGCCATTCGAGGCCGGCACGCTGCATCCAGCGCGGAGCGCGTTTCTGGATCCCCAGCAAGACGGGTAATGCCCCGCCGACACCCACCATCGTAGCATTGATCTTATTCTTCATCATCGCCATCCATTTTTCCTGCTTGGGGCAACCAAGGATCACCAGTACGATCCTGGCGCCTGAATTATTTATGAACTGCGCAGTCAACTCGATCTCGGTGGCGGATAGCTCCCTGAAAGGAGGGCTGAACATGCCGGCTATTTTCAGACGGGGATGTTTGACGGGAAGCATTTCTCTTATAGTGCCAAGCATTTTTTCGGCGCCGCCATAAAAATAGACGGGGATCTCCTTTTCTTCGGCCTCTCTAAGAATATCAGGCAGGAGGTCCATGCCTGCAACACGGTCCTGGCTGACTCCATGCAAAAGCTTGAGGCCCCAGGTCAGCGGCATTCCGTCCGGAGTGATCATGTCCGCATTGTTGACCACATGTGCAAAAGATGCGTTGCTATAAGCCTCTACCAGCATATGCACGTTGGCGATACAGGTGTAGCTGGACTCTTTCCCGGCCATTTCTACGACCTCCCGTACGAAATGTTTGTACGGGCCGGTATTAATGTTAATACTTATCAATTCCTTTTGCATAGACAGTGTTGTTGTAAATATTTAATAATGCTTTCTTGTTTTGTTCGGGTGTATAATGAGCCTTGTACGTAGTCAAGGCGTTTTGCCTGATCTTCTCCCTTCTTCCGTTTTCCATATTCTGCCAGCTCAGCAATTTTTCGGAAAGTGACCGGGGATCATCTGCGTCATAATGAAGTCCGTTATAACCGTGCTCGATAAGAGAGGCCATTGCTCCGAGTTTGCCCGCTATGACCGGCGTACCGGTAGAGAAGGCTTCCAGTATCGTCATTGGCATTCCTTCATACCAGGTGGAGGGAAAAACAAGGGAAGTGCATTCCTGCATTGCGTCTTCCACTTTCTTATTATCCAATGGGCCAAGGAAGCGGATATTGGCATTCTTTTCCGTCGCATCCATCACTTCCGGGAGCAAGGGTCCGTCGCCCGCGATATGCAATTCGAGACCGCTACCGGTGAAAGCATCCAGCAGCACTCTGATGCCCTTTTCGGGGGACAGGCGGCCAACGAATAAAAAGTGTTTTCCTTTTTGCGCGGAAGAAAGAGCTGCCTCATCTTTGAAATTGGATTTTACGACATATTTTTCCGGCTTGAGCCCAAAGGAGGAATGCAGGAAGAGCTCTCTGGCAAAATTGGTCAGCACTATGTACCGGTCGATCATTTTCCAGGTCCCGATCTTTTTGTGGAAGAATATAATCAACGCCAGCCAAAAGGTCTGAAGCAAAGAGTCGCGATATACTTTTCTGCGGACTGCTCTCCAGGGAAATGTTTCATTCAGACTTTCGGTGAAGAGCTCGCCCTTATAGGAAAGAGTGGCCGAGGGGCAGAGCAGCCGGTAATTGTGCAGGGTCATGACAACGGGCACGCCGGCCTGTTTTGCTATCCTGATCGCCAAAGGCCCGATGGCAAAATGAAAATTATGCAGATGTATCACGTCGGGGCGGTAAGATCTTATCTCTTTTTTAAGCCGCCGGGCGGCAGACAGGTTCCAGATGGAAAAAAAGAACTGAATAGCGCCGCGATAGCCTGGCTTGTTCCGGAATGAAAGAGTGCGGACGTCTTCGGTCCGGCTTAGCAGGGCATACTCCTGCTCGAAGAGGTTGTCCTCTCCGCCCCGCTGTAAATAATACGAATGAACAAGTAGTACTCTCATGTTATGCTTTTGCCGGCGTTTTGACGGACAGTTTTGCCGGCACTTTTCGGTTTAGAACAGATAATAGAGGTTTTTCAACCTTGCGATGCAGTACGATCCCCGCCAATACGCAAATGGGGACCGATACAACAAAAAGCAGAAAACTGACCCAGGCAACCTGACCATGTATGCCAAGCCGAACGAAAAGCTTGAACAGTATGGCCAGCGCGAGGGTATGGATCAGGTAAAGAGAATAGGAGGCATCACCCAGCAACAACAGGAAGCGGTTGAACCGGGTCTCTATGATCTCTTCCCACTGGGCTATTGACAGAATGATCAGGGCGGAGGATATTCCGTAGCTCAACCTGCTATACACCGTATATTTCCCGAAGACAGCTTCGTTGACCAGCGATCCCTGCCAGGTAAGGGCAAACAGAAGGAGGCCCGGTATCCAGAGCCAGCGGATCATCGGCTTGCCAACATTGGTTTGATCGGTCCGGCGATATGTCCAGGCCGTCAGCATACCCAGCAGAAATTCGAAGTGATAATTAGCGGAAAGAAATCCTGCTAAAAAGTTCCCGGTAAAAAGATGCGGATTCACCAATTGGGCGATGTTAAGCCCGAAGTACACGACAGGGAGGAGCCATATCGCCCGCTTATCGATGAGAATACCCAAACCAAATACTAAATAAAAAAATACTTCAAAACACAGAGACCAGGACACGGAATAAAAAGGTGTCGAAGGCTGAGCGATCAGGAAAAGGGATCTTAACAGGTAGGCGGGACGGTGAAAGACGTCGGATACGTCATTCCTGGCGACCTGCCCGTTGCCATTGCCGGCAAATACCAGGACCAAAAAGAATAAAGCGACAACCCAATAGATCGGGTAGATCCGGACCAGCCTTTTGGTGATATAACGCTTCCATCTGTCCTTATGGCCGAGGTCGCGGGCATGTATGTAATAAATAATGAATCCGCTCAGTACAAAAAAGAAATCCACGGCGCTCCAGCCCGGGGAAAAGAATCCAGAGAAACTGTTGAACCGGAAATAAAATACATCTGCCGCCGTCACATGGTGACAGACGACAATCAGCGCCGCGATACCCCTGGCAACCTGCATCCAAGGAAGTGTCTTATTCATAGCTGGTTTTTGTATGATTGATCCATCAGGAAAAAATCTTGTTCAGCACCTTGTTCTTGATCCTTTCCGACAGCCAGTAAGGCCTGGTGAATTCCCGGATGATACCCTTGTCGAGACTGAAATCCCTTGAGAATTCAAAGGATTGGCTATCTGATTCGTCCAGGTCCGTCCGGAAACTGTTGAACCGGCCGGTAGTATGACTGCCATGTTCGTTGAACCCGATGTTGCGTACCTTGGAAGTAGCCGGAAAGACCGTGACATAGTTTTTTCTGAACTGATGATAACACCAGCGGATAGCCCAGGAATCGATCTCTCCGCGCATCTGTCTGTCGAGCATTCCTGCCATATCGGAACCCATCCGGTTGAACGCCCGCCTGGCCTTTCTGTCTGCAGAGAAACTGGCGTAATCATTTACCTTCCAGTCCACCTCGTTCCATTTCTCCTTCCATGTAGCCCATCCCCAGGAAGAGGCGCGGCTCGTAAAGTAGACTCCGTTGTCTTTCAACCCGGAGATTGGCCTCGTATATCCACTGACTGAAAAAACCTGAGGATCGGCCTTATAATGAGACAAGGCCTGGTTACAGAACGAAAGAAAATTGCTGCTCGTGACCAGGTCGTCCTCGAGCACGATGACCTTGCCGTAAATGTTGATCAGTTCCGTTACACCGCCGATGATGGAATTGGCCAGGCCCTGGTTTTTATCCGCCATCTTAAGCGTCGTCTTTTTAAATCCACCAATGGTCTTCAGATATTCCCTGACGCTCTGTACTTTTTCCGCGTCAGCCTTAGTCCTGGGGCCGTCGGAAAAGATATACAGCTCCGATTGATCCGCGAGATGATTGCGTTGCAGGGCCTCGACGGAATACCGGGTCTGATCGAGCCGCTTATAGGTGAATAGCAATACAGGCGAAAGTTTCATTGCGATCAGGGTTTTTCTGCGATTAGTTTTTTATTGATTGACAACGATCCCTGCCGGCCGGAGCCGATCTTCTTCCTGATGCGTTTCAGTTGGGATTGCAGGTAATGGCTGAAATCGGCACGATCGTATTTGCGGATGACCGCGGCGGTGATGGGGTCGTCATATGGCAGCACCGACTGCGGGTTGAGGATCATGGCCCTGCTGTGGTAGACCTTTTTGTCGACTATCCCGATCTTTCTCTTCTGAAAATGCACATAGGCCAGTTCGGTAGCCGCCACCGTACCGTCCTTCAGGAAATATTGCCTCACATGTCCCTCCTCCCAAACGAAGAGTTGAGGATCATGATTGGGGATATTGGTGCAGACCAGGCGGGAACTGTACACCTTGATGTCTCCCATGACCTCCTCGTTGTATTGTCCGAACCCCAGCTCTTCGAAGATCCGGTGGATGCCCTGCCATTCGTCGAAAAGGCAGACGGCAGGAGTGGCGAAGATCTGGCTGTGATCGATCAGCCCGGACGACCGGTAGGCCGCATTGACCGCCGGCTCGTTCCGGTAGATCGTAAGGTGCCCGCGACTGAACAGTTTCCTGTGCGCGTCCAGCAGACCGGGGGTGATGAAGCGGTCAAGGTCGCCGAAAAACATATCCATATCGCAGCAGCCCCAGTGGTCGTACCCTTCCAGATAGTCCTGGAAGATCTCTCCATAAGCAGGCTTGAGATCGCAAAGCTTATAGGGATGCTCCAGGCTTACTTCCATGGATAAGCGAGAAGCAATGAAGGTCCGCAAGGCATCGAACCCGATCCCGAGCACACGAAGATTCGAAGGCAGTTGAATCTCTGCGGGCTGATCGGTAACCAGTAAAAAATCATACGCTTTATTGCCGGACAAGGTCCGGGCCCAAAGCGGGAAATAAGATGGCAGCGGACCCATCCAGACAACGATCAGGCAAATACGTGACATGGGACTTAGGGTATATATTTTTATTTATTTATGTCGTCCTATTTGATCGGGCGGTACCGGCTTCCCGTTCTGGTTTACCGTGTTCTTTTCGATCACTCCATTACCGCCGCCGGCAGTCATGACATCGACTTTGTAAGCCCGGGTATTGGTAATGGTGTTGATCCGGGCGGGTGCGGCGCCCGGAGCTGTCAGCCGCGCCAGGTACTTGTATTTGGCATATGCGGCGGAATGAAGGTCTACGCCCGGGCGGTAGGCCTTTTCAACATTGGGATCGCTCACGATATTTTTCCATTGGTCATCGCTGACAGGCGAGATCGAAAAGGCCTGGTGACATTCGCTGAACTGGTTATTTGTAAACACATTGTCGCTGCCTCCGTGTATATGGATGGCGCCAAAGCGATAGCTGCCGGCCGTCCCGCAGCGATAAAATAAATTTCCATTGACCTCCATGCCGCTGCTGCCATCGTCCAGGTAGATGGCCGCAACCGAACCTCCGACCTCGCTTTCTATGTTCTCAAAATAATTATTGTCAATGCTGTTCCCCGTAGAACCGATGTCCCTGCCCGTTCCCACTGCGCCGGCATCCGTCATATAAGAAAGGAGGTTCTTGAAATGATTGTAAGCGATGACATGGTCGTTGCCATAAAAGCTGATTGCCTGGTCAGGCGCATCATGGATATCGCAATGGGTCACCTTATTTCCTACGCCAGTGATCGCGATGGCGAAACTGTAGGTCTGGTTGATCCTCGAAAAATTATAGATATCACAGTTGTCCACTACGTTGTTGCCCGGCGTCAGCGTTTTACGGTCGCCTCCTTCCAGAATGATGCCCCCGGTGCCCGTATTGAAGATCGAGCAGGAACTGATCAGCAGGTCATGATTGTAGCCATCACCCTGACCGGCGGTATAAATGCCGTAGTTGCCTACATTTCCGATGGCGCAGTTCTCGATCCGGACGTGCGAAGTGTTTTTAAGCGTGAGGGCCGAAGCTCTCGAGCAGACAAAATGGATCCCCCGCAGCGTAATGTTCCGCGCGCCATTCATGACGATGATAGGCTGTTCAAGCGTAGAAACCTTTATATCGGCCCCTCCGGCGGAATTGCCGGGCAGCCAGCAATAGAGCCTGCCTGAAGCGGGATCCAGCCACCATTCGCCCGGACTGTCCAGTTCTTCCAGAAGATCGTACACATAATAACCCCTTATACTCCCGGAGTTCTTCAGCATATCATTGCTCTTGTCATCGGAGCTAAAAACAGTATATAGGGACGGGTCTTTTAGTTGGATAGTCTTCGACGCTACGTCAAAGCTTTCGACGGGCAGGTAGTCGTCTGAATAGCCATATGAAAAGAAACCGGCTACCCAGGCACCGGTAGCCTGCCCCCAGTTCTTAAAATGAGGATCGTCGCAAATGAATTTAGCGCCTCTGTCCGGTTTTTCCCCGTTCCTGGGACTCGACCCGTGGTCAAGAACCTGCCCAACCGGCATGTAGCCCTTGTTGGGATAACGGGCGACCGGTAATGCCGAATCATTGTAGAACAGTTCGAGCGGCGCATTGCGGATCGTTTTGTAACCGTGTGGTACCTTTTTGCCGAAATCAGTGACACCCGCCTGGCGCAGATCGATCTCAACGACCTTTCCTCTTGCGGCGGGCGGCAGCCTGTTGAGGATCTGTGGATTGGTGGTGACCGTGAAACGTTTGTTGTCCAACGTAAGGCCGCCGGTGAACTGTACCTTTTCGTTTTGATAGGCGACGAAGCTGACCTGGCTCACCGTGTCCGTTCCCAGCGCCGAAAGGGCAAGACTATTGGAAAATGAATAGCTTCCACCGCGCAGATAAATGGTTGCATTTACCGGCTTTTTCAGCGCGACGACAGCATTCCAGGCATCTTCAGGACGGGCGAAAGGTTGATCCATGGTACCGGAGTTTCCTTTTTGTCCGGAAGGCGAAACATAATAAGTAACTGACTGCAGGGACTGGCACCAGGTACCCGGCGCAGCAAGGCATGCCAGGCAAAGCCAGAAAAAAATCTTCATAGTTTGCTTTTTTGGGTGAACGTACGTTGATCATAGTCAGTTGTAAGGAGCTGATCTCGGCGTGTTCAGAAAGCTTGTCTTAAGATAAAGGGAGGAGGGGGGGATGGCAGGTCAATCGGCCGATACGCTCGGCCATACTATACCATGAATTTTGTGCCACAAATGATGAAACCACTTCGTGGTTCAATATAAAGTTGTCTACATTATTCCGGTACAGGCCGGCAATGTCGGACAGATCTGAGAATAAAGTGACGAATTGCTGCTGTTCCGCCATGTCCCGGAATGCGCCGCAATCGGGTGCGAAGATCCTTTTACATGCTACCAGGCTGTCCATTAGCACGCCGGAGGATAGGACCGACTTTTTATTGTAAGTGAAAAGAATAAACCTGGTCCTGCGGAAGAGCTCCCTGATCTCGTCTTCACCGATAAAGGTATTGGTGAGCCGGACATTTTTTCCCGCATGCTCGTTCAGCTGACGCCAGTAATCCGGCTTGCATTTTCCAACGATATGTATGCGCAATGTTTGCATAAAGGCATCTTTTCCCACAGACTGTAGAAATTCCAGGACACCTTTATAGGGCTGGAGGCTTCCCCATATCAGCAGGTCTATTTCAGGCTCCATGTCCTCATCCGGCACAAGGATCTCTGCCGGAGTAACCGTACAGGGGTGTGGCAGGAAAACAGTTTTGCCGAGCCCGGCAGTCTCTTCATCAAGCGCATGTACGATAATGTGGTCGGCATGACGTTGCAGGAAACGCTGGATCATTTTACGAAGGCCGAACCATCGCTGGGTATGGGACACCTTGTTATGCTTGATCCAGATAAGGCTTGTTCCCCGAACCCGGATGAGAAACAGATAGGCCATCAGGATGAAGCTCTGCAGGACGCCCAGCCGGCGGGAAGGAAGATCTTCCAGCCAATTGAGGATGACGATATCCGAGGAATAACCATTCCGTATCAGGTCCGCGAAAGCGTTGGTGGAGACCGCAGCTTCCACGTCCATACCCTGTGCCCGCAAAGCCTCCCTGAGCCGTTCGATATACGGATTGCCTGATCCCATGCTGTCCACGGGGACATTGGGATAGACATAGGCCGATCGGCGCGCGGGATCATTTAACGCCTTCGAAGTCAAAGAAATCATTGTTAATATTGTAATTACCTCTTTGTGAATCCGGAATGTCGTTGGAATCCATTCTTCTCAGCAGATCGGGAATTGCCTGTATGTATTGGTTCGGCTTGACTACCGGGTGCAGACTATATGCTGACCGTTTTTCGTTAATCCCCAGACTATCCACCCGAAGAAGGCGACGACGCACCATCATCTCTGAAAAAAGATCTTCCAGGGCCATATAACCCCAGCGGTAACCGCTCTTGAAAAACCACTTGATATAGCGCGGCGTGAGCGGTGCTTTCTTGAGGGTCAGCTTGTTGTTATTCAGCTTGTCCATATCGATCAGAAAGACCCTTGTCGACATCTTATCGAAAAGGAAGCGGTAGGAGCCGTCCTTTCGAAGATAGGTCTGACGGATCTCGTTATCGGCGGCGGGAGGCCCGGCAAGCGGGTTGACCAGCAGATAGCTGTTATCCGAATTGAGCAGATCGACGGCATCCTGCAGCCACGCATTGGGGGCTCCGCCAATCATCATGTCGGAATCAATATGGATGATGTATCGATTACGACAGGAGGCCAGACCGTCCAGGTAGGCATAAAAGGCGCAGCCGCGATAGTCTTTTTCCGGGATAAGCCGGCCATCAAAAAACAGCGCCGCAAGGCGTCGTTTACGTTCCGGCGAATAGTCGATGAAATGGTGCCTTACCTTAGAGAACAGAGCCTCATAATGTTCGACAAGCCCGAGCAGTCCGGCCTGGTTCCGGTCGAAGTCCGTCGCGAACTTGCCAAAGCTCTTTTTCGACTCGATTGACAGAACGATCTCATCCAGCTCGTCATACCAAAAACGGATCTGTCGTTCGAGCAGCTGCCGGCAAAGGGGAAGGTCTGCGGCCGAAATGTTGATCTGCAGAGAAATCTTATGCGGTTTCATTTTAAATAAGCTTGTTTGAGGGAAGCCCCGATATAAAAAAAATAGGTCTTACCCAAACCCCAGAAAGCAAAAGGAAAGGAACCATGCCGGCGGTAGAATATCCATCTCTTCCTGAAGTTGTAATTGGAGCGCATAGACACCAGGCTCTTCACGAGAACTTTCCAGCCGTTCTTTCCTGGTTTTACGGAATTGTTGCTTTCGTTGTAAATGACCAGGCCGAGGCAGGTCCGGACCGGGAAACCTAATTTCTTACAGCGAAGCGTATAGTCACTGTCACCATGATACTGGGGAAAATGCCGCTCGTCCCAATACAATTGATGCGAACGGATAATCGATGCCGGTACAAAGGTTCCCATCCCTGGCAGCCAGTCGCAGTCGAAGAAATTATCGGGCCCCTTGCCCAATGGATTTGACAGAGTCTCGTTGTACATGCCATAGCCGCCCCATTTGGAAAAATATCCGCCGACCGACCATGTTGCGCCCGTCGCTCTGGACATGATCCGTGAGCCGATGACGGCGCCGGCAGCAGATGGCATAGCGAACAGTTTTTCTACCTTCAGGAAATAATCAGCGTCCGGCGCAATGTCGTCGTTCCACAATAACAGGTAGTCGGCGTTGAGCTTTTCGATGGAATATTTCGCTGCCAAATTGGTAGCGCCGCTCCACCAGAGATTGCCGTCTCCGGAAAGCAGGTGTACCTGATTGAAATTTTTGGCGATCCATTCAGCGCTGCCGTCTGTAGAACCATCGTCCACGACCACTACCTCAAACTGGCAGTGTCCCTGACCCAGCGACCTGTAACGATCCAGTGCCTCAAAAAGGACAAATAGCCCTCTTTTGGTAATCTCCAGGCGGTTATAAACGGCGATCAGGATACAAAACTTCATATCGGGTCATTTTAGGCAGAGGCAGCTGCCTGCTGATAAACATTGAGTGTTTTTTTAGCTGCTTCTATCCAGGAATATCTTGCAAGGTTCTTGCTCCCTTTGTGGGTCAGTTCCTGCCGGAGACTGCTATCGGAGACCAGTCTTTCCAACTGCGAATTGATGCTATCCGCGGAATGCGGGTCGAAATACAAGGCCGAGTCGCCGCTGATCTCGTGAAAAATATCGATATCCGAACATATCACGGGACAGCCGGCAGCAGCGGCCTCCAGTAAGGGAATGCCAAAGCCTTCTTCAAGAGCAGGGAAAGCAAAGCAAAAAGCCTCATGGTATAACGTATAGAGCTCCTCCAAAGAAGGATAGGCAAGGAATTTTACTTTGTCCTGCACATTCAGCTGTTCCATCAGCCTCATCTCCGATTCCAGGGGAGGCGGACCGGCTACTTTCAGTTGCATATCGTATTTGAGCAGGAAGGACGCCGAGCTTCGAAGAAAAAAGGAAAAATTCTTATACACCGTCCGAAGCCCGACATAAAGTATATAAGGCTGACCATTGTCCCAGCTCTTTTCCTTGTCTTCCGGCGCAGGCTTGAAATCGTCGGGACGGCCATGTGGGATGACTACTATATTGGAAGGATCGACGTCGTAAAAATGCAACAGCTGTCTTTTGGTCGTCTCCGAAATTGCAATGATCCTGGCAGCTTTTGCGATCAGATTCTTTTTATTCCTGACGAGGGCAAACCCGCGTTCGTCTTTAAAAAATTTTTCGGGAATAACGTCGTGTATGGTGATGACAAAAGGTGGCATTTTTTCTGTCTTCAAAAAATAGTTGTCATAATAAGTAGGATGAAAGACATCATAACGCGGGATCGACTGTTCCAATGCGTATTGATTTATCGACGTGAGTATCCTTTTTCCACGGACGTTGAGCGGCCGCAGCAGCTGCAGCTGGTTCCTGATATATTTATTTTCCGACCCCAGCGCGATGATCGTGGACCGGTGACCGGACTCCAGTCCATTGATCATTTCATGAATTCTTGAATGATAATTGGATATGCCGCCATACTGCTGCGCCAGGAATATCTGATAATCGACCAATACTTTCATACTTGTTAAATAGTTAAAGGCTTTATAGGAAGCAGGGGTGCCGTCGGTTCGACAGGAGTCAGTATATATTGCTTGTATAAGTTGTTGGCTATGGCCATCTGCAGGATCATCAGCACTTGTAGACGGACATCGAAATGCATTGCGGGATTGGTTAGATTATTCACCAGCAGGCAAATCATGGACCCAAAAAATGGGATACCGGCCGCCAATTTTTCGTCTTTCAGTCCATTCATGAGCAGGCGAAAACTGCCCTGTAAATACCGGATAATAAAGAGCAGGTAAAAGAAAAAGGCGACCAGTCCGAAGGTGAACAATAGGGTCAGGTAATAATTTTCGACATGCCCCGGAGTATTGTCCATGGTATCCGTATAGATAGCACGCCAGCCGTTCTCGTACAGTTTCCTGTTCAGGTTACCGGGCCCGGTGCCGAAGAAGATGTCGTTCAGCCAGGTCTTGTACCCGGTCTGCCACAGGTTCAGACGTCCACCTTTAAAGTCGTCCTGCGTTGAGTTGAAACGGCTGAGCAGCGGATTGTCGGCTGCCAGCGAGCTCAGATAAATGGAACCGACGATAAAAAGTACAGTCGCAATGAAAAAGAAGCTGATACGCTTGCGCCGGGAAATGGCAAAGAAATGTACCAATCCCAGGCAAAACAGAAAAGCGAAAAGTGCGGTCCGGGAAATGGTGACTGAAATTCCGAACAGGGTCATGCCGAACACTGCCCAGGCAATGATCCGGCGTTTGAGCACATAAAAATAGAAATAAAATAGCAAGCAACCGGCAACAGACAGATAATAGGAGAAGGTCAGCGCATTCCCGAAAGGCCCCCAGATACGCAGCACGTCGGCTGAATCTGCCTGGGAAGAAAAATATACGTTGGCGTTGAGCTCGTCGTCTTTGAACATATTGAACCCCGGGATCTTCAGGAATTGCATCAGCGCGATGAATATGGAAACGCAAAATCCACACATCAGTCCATAAAAACAAGTATTTATAACCGCTCTTTCAAAAAGGACAGAAGAGAAAAGGAGATAAACCAGGGTCAATTCAACATAATATAAGACCAGTTGGGATCCCATCGATGTCGCCCCATTAGCCACGCCCATGGACACCACCAGCAAGATGCTGAACAGGATAAAATTACCCGAAAACGGAAGACGGGTATGCCGGAGCGGATTTCGTTTCTGATAGTCGGAACCCATCAGAAAGTAAAGGGCAGCACCAAGTACGACAAGGTGAATGGGCTTGCCGAAAGTGTGGCTGCCCGTACTCTGCGAATTGTAGAATGGGATGGCCGCAGCAAAAACGAAACTTAAAACATGCAGGATCCTAAGCTTGAGCTTCATGAATGTTTTTGTTTGTTACTGGCTATTGGTCAGTGAATACAGCTTTCGCTTCACTTTAGAGACAAAATCGTTCTTATAGGAAAAGAGCTTGTCGAAAGAATACTGGTCCCCGTCATAGTCCGGGATCATAAGCAGAGGATCCTTTATCTCACCCTTCAGCGCCGTCAGTGGCTTTTTCGACACCCGGGGGTCATGCTTCTGTGTATGTGTCGCCATTTCATCGAAACCGATATTGGAGATCAGGTTCACATTTGGCGTTATGCTCATCCCGTTATTCTTCCAGACAGAAAACACCCACTGATAATCCCAGGTATCGATGAGCCCTTCTTTGGTCCTGAGGAAAGAGGGTTGCCAGTACTGCAGCGAGTCCTTATAGTTCAGGACGGAGAGGTACAGCTTTTGAGAGAAGAACTCTTCCAGTCCGCTCATATTGATATCGTATTTTTGCCAGGCCCTTCTCCAACTGGCCCATCCCCAGACGTGGCAAATCTTTGAAAAATAGTAGGTGCCGGATCCGCGCCAGTTACCGTCCTGGAAATTTACACCATTGATGTGCATGATGGAATCCGTGTCCTGGTATTTTTCGAGCAAATGATCGCAATAGGGGAAAAAAGAAGCATCTGGCAAGCAATCGTCTTCGAGTATAATGCCTCGCTCCTCGTTTTCAAAAAACCAGCTTATGGCTGAGCTGACGGCCATCTTACAGCCAAGGTTTTCCTTCCGGATCAACCGTCGGACTTCGCAGGGCCAGTCAATATTATCATAGATCCCGATGGTCTCCTGCACCAGAGCAGCGTCTTCGGGACGATGTTTGCGCGGACCGTCCACGGCAACATAGAGCCTGGCAGGTCGTGTCTGTCTCACTTTTTCAAATACGGCGCGGGCGTGCGACGGCCTGTTGAACACGATGAGCAGGATAGGGGAGGAGGTCATAATTTTAGATATAGTTTCTCAATGAAGGCGTAATGAAAACCAAAAATGACTTGATCTGCAGCCAGAAGATCGGCCTTGTTTTTTTGATAAAACTGTTGGCAACTACGGCTGCGAACATTTGAGAGATAAGAGTGGCCACGGCCGATCCAAGGCTTTGATACCGCGGGATCAGGATCAGGTTCATATACCGCTGATAGTTATTGACAAAGAACCAGTTGCTCGCGCCCACGCCTAAGAAAACAAAGACGCCTGTCCAGATATGAACAGAGAGTATGGAGCCGATCCCCGGATATTTGGAGCCATACAGCGCGTGCGTGATATCGTTGGCGAAAAAGGTAACAAAGAGGGCGATAACGACTGATATGGTCGTAAGAATATTAAACAGCCGCTGAAAGCCCAAGAGAAAATCTTCTTCACTCTTTTCTTTCATCCTGATAATGGAAGGATAGACAGATACACAGATGGCGCCTGCGAGGAAATAATGCATTTCGGAAATACGGACCACCGCGCTGTAGCGGCCCACTTCCGTATACCCTGCCTGGCTTTTCAGCATCAGCTGGTCCAGGCGCATATAGAAGGTAATAAAGACATCGGAGATGATCAGCGGCCAGGATCTCGAAAGCAGCTTTTTGGCGATGGAGGCGTTGAATTTCCAGTTGGCGATGGTTTGTTTGCTTACCCGGAAATAGAAGTACAAAAGGATCGACATACCCAGCACCGTTTCCATGACTGTAAGCGTAGCGAAAAAAACCAGGTCGAATCCAACTATCAGCGCAATCGCCTTTATGATATTGATGACGATATAGGCGCTGGCCTTCGCAATTACCGAATTCCTGGATTCGGTCCGGGACTGGTTGAACAGATCGAAAATGTCAGCGGACTGGAAAATACACTGTAGAGAGAGAATGATCAGAATGATCCTCGTCAGCTGATCGTTGTGCATGGTCAGCGAGAAAAGATAGATACCCAGGAACATCAGCGAGCCCGAGACCAGCTTAAGCACGACCGAAGTGAACAGGATCGTCCCTTCATCTCTTGTCTTGATCATATCCGTCAATACCACATTGTTCAGGCCCATGTTAACGAACGGAAGACAGACAGCAATAATGCTGCCTGCATAGTTGATCTTCCCGAAATTGTAAGGACCCAGGTAACGGCTGACCCAGATCCCGACGATCAGCCCTCCCAGCAGCCGGATAATCTTATCGAGTATTACCCAGAACGAATTGAATATGATCTTTTTCTTTGACTTTAGCTTATCGAACAGACTTAATTGAATATCCATTTTGAACAATACGATGAATAAAAGGTTGGGGGTTCAACGGATAATCGCTTTTATTATCCGCTTACTTTATAATATTGACCCGACATGGATATGATCTCCACATTGGCGTTTCCGACTTCTGCTACCATCAGATAGCCAAGCGAAGGCAGGGAAAGCTTGACTGTCTTTTTTCTGATCTCGAGGACATTGCCTTCTCTTAGCATCAACGGCCCATTGATGACCCTGACGGTGTCATTCAGATTGACCGGCTTTTTTTCCAGTTTGACATCCGTGTATTCGCTGGTGAAGCGTTTGATCGCATCGATCTCGTCCTGCCGGACGATCGCTGGCCTGCGAAGCCAGAAGACAAAGTTCATTACTCCGTCGACCATTTTGACTGCCGTATGTTCTGTCTCGGTAAGCCGGACAAAGACATAGCACGAGAACAAGGGCTCTTCAATTATCTTTTTCCGATCGCTCCACTGTCGCTGGATCTTGTTTAGCGGGCAATAATGCTCGATACTTTTTTGCTCCAACTGTCTGGACACTTTCTTTTCCCAGCGTGGCTTGGTATACAATACATACCACTGTTTTTCCTTTTGGATCATAATTCCGGATTTACTAAATTAATAAGGGTGTCCCTCTTGTCGAGACTTTTTAGAGCTTCTACAAGTATTTGGGGTTTAGCGGGGTCTTACCTTTTAGCAAATGGCGGCAATCAATTAATTGGATTCTCAGGCTTCGCCCAATCCACTCACAGGTGGTTGGAAAATTGGGTCAAAAACAAATAAACCAGTCTGCAGACCTTTCCTTATGCGCTCTGGTAGAGCGAGTTGCAAAGGCTATGCCGAATATTTCTTCTTCTTCTTCTTATCTTTTTTCTTTGGGACATCGTCACCATATCCATAGTTCCCTTCATATCCATATCCGTACCCGTATCCATACTGGCCCACACCGCGGTTCTTTATCCCATTGAATACAATGGCCGGATTCTTCAACGGGCGAAGGCTCATATTCTCATCCAGCATCATGATGGCCCTCTTGGGTGTTACGCCGTGGCGAACTACGTACAAGGTGGCATCACTCATGGGAGAGATAAGATAAGCGTCCGTGACAGGGCCGGAAGGCGCTGAATCTATAATGATATAGTCGAATATAGTTTCCAGGTAGACCAGCAATTCCTCCAGCCGCCCGTTCAGGATAAGTTCGGATGGGTTGGGAGGTATCGCACCGGAAGGAATGATAAAGACGTTTTTGCTGACCGTCGTACTCTTGATGATATGGTCGGCTTCTTTGTTTCCGATGAAATAATTGGTGAGCCCCACTTCCCGGCTAACATTAAATAGTTGGCTGAGCATGGGTTTGCGAAGGTCCATCTCGAGCAGCACTACTTTTTTATTGGTCAGGCCGAGGCTGATCCCCAGGTTGGCGCTGACAAAGCTCTTGCCTTCTCCGCTGATCGTGGAGGTGACGAGAATCTTTTTCCTCCGGCCGTTGATGCCGATATAGGCCAGGGCCGTTCTAAGCTGCCTGAACTGTTCCGCGATCATGGTTCGTGTACCCTCGCCGATGACGAGAGGTCCTTCCTCACCATGATGTACAATTTCCCCGATCACGGGGATCGTGGTGTATTGCTCGATATCAGAGCGGAATACAATATTTCGGTTAAGCACTTCGCGGATAGCGACGAGTCCTACTCCTGCACCTATCGAAAAAATGATGGCAACCAAATAGATGAGTGTAACCTTGGGACTCACGGGCTTCATTCCCGCGCTGGCGGTGTCTACGATACGGGTGTCAGCTACGGCTGAGTTATAGGAAAGAGCTGTCTCTTCCCTTTTTTGAAGAAGGAAGCTATAGATGCCATTTTTAATTGTTTGCTGACGGCTGATCTCCACCAGCCCTCTTTCCTTTTTCGGCAGCTTCTTCAGCACGGCGGTAAAGCGATCGCTGGTACCGGTAAGATCCCCCTTACCTGCCACCAGGTTTTGACGGAGACTGCGGATATTCTCCAGGATATTCGGTTTGATCTTGTCTATCTCGTTCCGGATGGAAAGCAGGATAGGGTTGTTCTCACCGGTGCTTTTCCGCAAACCTTCATATTGAACCTCAAGGTCATATAATTTCGTGAGCAGTGATGTAAGTGAAGGGTCTTCGATCCCAAAGGTAGAAGGCACGATGCCCGGCTGGTCATTCTTCGCCAAGACGTATTTCTCTACCTGGTCCATTACAGCGAGCTGTACGTTGACCTGGCTTAATTTTTCGTCATTGGTACCCACACTTTCAAGGTATTGCTGTCCCTGGGCGCTGATATCGACGATACCTTCCCTCGTCTTATACTTTTCGATACCAAGCTCTACGGAATCCAGCTCCCCCGCCACCAGTTTCAACCTTTCGTTGATGAACTTCAGCGTGTTTGAAGCCAGCGCATTCTTATCGCTGATAGCAGCCTTGTTGTAGACATCGATGAGGCCGTTCAGAATATCTTCACCCCGCTTGGGTGTATAGTCGGTTATTTTCAGATCGATGACCGACGAAAGCTTGGTCGCCTGCGTAACCTTCAATCCGTTCAGTACTGCTCCGGTAGTCGCCTCCACATTATTGAGCGTGAAGAACAATCCCCCGACCGGCTCTTCAGGCCTGGTATAGTCGGGATTAGGCAGGAAGCGGACCGTATTTTTACCATCAGAACCCCATTGTCCCAAAGGGAAATGCGTCTTCCCGACGATGACCTCCCTCTTAGCGCTGTCAAAGTCGAAATCAACCCTTTTTTCCGTCGCTAATCTATCAGGATCCATCACCTGGACAACAACGGGAGAGAGCGAATAAGCAGGAATTGTCCGGAGACTGCCATTTGCAGACACCGGAGCATAAAGAGAAAGGCCCTTCACCACGTCACGCATGAGCATACGCGAATTGAGCACTTCTATCTCATTTTCCACGAGCTTTTTTGAACCGAACATATCCAGCTGCTCCATCAGGTTGGCATCATCTACCCCTTTCTTTTCATCCTTGACCATTATTGTTGCGGTAGCCTCGTAAACGGGCAGTGTATAGCGGAGATAGAACCAGGCGCCGGCCAGGCTTAAAACCAATAATCCAAGGAACAGCGGCCAGTAGGGCAGATACCTGTAGAGCAGCTCCGAAAAGAAATTTCCGCTGTTATCTTCAATACCCTTTTTCCTCGTTACCTGCATAGCGTTTAATTATGTTTGAATAATGAATAAGATACTATGACAGCGACAAAGGACAGGCCGCTTAGAATGAGGGGTAACAGTTGCTGTGTGCGGCTTGTGCTGGCAACTCTGGCAGCGTTGGGTTCTACATAGACTACGTCGTTTGTTTTAAGATAGTAATAAGGCGAAGCAAGGATCTTGTCCGAATTGAGATTAAGCCTTCTTACGACTTTGTCATTCCCTTCTTCCCGGATGAGCAGCACGTTCTCCCTTTTTCCATAAATAGTCAGGTCGCCGGCCAAACCCAATGCCTCAAGTACGGATATTCGCTCATTATATACGTTGATAGTGGTAGGCTTAGCAACTTCGCCCATTACCGTGACCCTGAAATTGAGAAACCGAACGTTGACGATCGGATCTATCAATAATTTTTTATCAACAAGCTCATCGGCGATTTTTTTCTCCAGCTGTTTCTTAGTAAGACCAGCCACCTTTATCGACCCAAGAACCGGAAATTGAATTGTTCCGTCTTCGGTCACCAGGTATCCTATGGGAGGTGCCAGCGTATTATTGTTAAGCCCCACCGCTGCGACATTACTCCCCGAAGTGACAGGGTTCATCGGCGTTGCCGACATACTGCCCGACGTGTTAAAGATGGACGCCGCCTGGGGGTTTACGCTGCTGACCGAGATACCAAGCACATCACTTTTTGTGATGGCAGATTCTACGGACGGGTTAACATTTTTCAGTGTGGTATCCTGTATGTTATTAAAATAGATCACCTTTTTTGTGTTCACGCAGGATGCCAAAAAGAACATAACAATAGTCGAACAACATAGAAAAGACCATTTTCCTATATATCCCATATTAGAGTTTTCATTAGAGATTTTTCCACAATCGACAACTATATATATATAGCGTACGATAGCGGAGCTACGATGTTAAGCACATGGCAAGAAAAAGTTAAGGAGATACTAGATTGAGCCTTTTAGAAGGATTTGGAGTCGTAAGAAACAAACGGAAGAGAGTAGTTAGGAGATTTTAGCACTACGAAAATAGTTAAAAAAGTGATAGTAGCAAATTCTTAACGTTTTAATGTGTACAAAATGCTTTTTAAAAAGCTTCATTTCCAACACTTCATCTTCGCCAGCCTTCCATAAACCAAATCCATGCCATTAATTTCTTCTGTGAAAAAAAATGGTCGGGGGTGACGTACAATAGACACAAAAGACTCAAATTTGGGGCCTGAAAATCCCTTCCATTTCGGAAAATACCATACCATAATTAAATACAAATAAATCATCTATCAAAAATCATGTGCAAAACTCCCCTTCGTCTTTTCGTTGTGGCCCTGTTGGCCGGATCTCATCCGGTCACCGCCCAGACCCCGGAGAACCTCTCCCAGTATGTCCGGCCGATCATCGGTACACAACGAATGGGGCATACTTACCCCGGTGCGACTTCCCCATTTGGAATGGTTCAGCTAAGCCCGGATACGGATACGATCCCTTATGAACAAAATGGAAAGTACAATCCCGACGTTTACAAATATTGCGCCGGGTACCAGTATGACGATAAAACCATTGTCGGGTTTAGTCATACCCATTTTTCGGGTACGGGTCATTCAGACCTGGGCGATTTTCTGATCATGCCAACTGTTGGCACGCTTTCTTTGAACCCGGGTGTCGCCAGTCAACCCCGCAGCGGTTACCGCTCGGCCTTTAGTCATTCCACGGAGGTTGCAGAGGCAGATTATTATAAGGTTAAGCTTGAGGATTATAATATACTGGCAGAGTTGACGACAACGACAAGGGTAGGGGTCCATCAATATACTTTCCCTGCCACAGACCAGGCGCACATTATCCTCGACCTCATGCACGGCATATATAACTATGAGGATAAGAACGTATGGACAGTCGTTAGGGTTGCCAACGATACCCTGGTGACCGGTTACCGCCAGACCAATGGCTGGGGTAGGACCAGGACAGTCTATTTTGCCATGAGCTTCTCAAAACCTTTCTACCAGTACGGCAGCCGTAATTATTCAAAACGCCAGGTCTACCGTGGTTTCTGGGGAAAATTCGACCAGAACCACAACTTCCCCGACCTTGCAGGCCGCCAGCTGCGCATGCATTTTGATTTTCACACACAGGCGGGAGAAAAGGTAATGATCAAGTTTGCCCTCTCCTCCGTCAGCACGGACGGAGCCCTGCTCAACCTGCGGGCAGAAGCTCCTGGCTGGGATTTCGAGCAGGTCCGCCGTCAGGGCCAGGAAGCCTGGAACAAGGAACTCAGCAAGCTGCGCATCGAAGGCGGAAAAGATCAAAAGGAAAACTTCTATACTGCACTCTACCATGCGTATATCAACCCGACGATATATATGGACGCAGACGGCTCCTACCGGGGGCTCGACCAGTTAAATCACAAGGCGGATGGATTTGTCAACTATACGACTTTCTCGCTCTGGGATACCCACAGAGCCCTCCACCCCCTGTTCAATATCCTTGAACCCCGACGCAATGCGGATATGATCAGATCGATGCTGGCCCATTATGACCAAAGCGCAGAACACATGCTGCCTATCTGGTCACATTATGCGAATGAGAACTGGTGTATGTCAGGTTATCACTCCGTATCGGTGATTGCCGACGCTATCGTCAAGGGCAATACGCCTTTCGACCCCGGCAAAGCCCTCGATGCCTGCATCGCTACCTCGAATCACCGCAGTTTTGAAGGGCTGGATGCGTATATAGATAACGGCTATATTCCATCGGAGTCCAACGGCACCTCCGTGTCTACGACAATGGAATATGCTTATGATGACTGGGCTATTGCCCAGGCTGCAAAAAAACTGAACAGAACGGATCTTTATACCACCTATATGAAAAGGTCGGAGAATTATAAAAATGTCTTCGACTCCTCCATCGGGTTTATGCGGCCCCGTTTGAAAGACGGCAGCTTCCGGCAGTCTTTTGATGTCCTCAGCACCAACGGGCAGGGCTTTATCGAAGGCAATGCGTGGAACTATACCCTCTACGTCCCGCATGACCCGGCAGCGCTTATCAGGATGCTGGGCGGTAAAAAGAAGTTTGTGCAACACCTCGACTCCCTTTTCACGATGGAGCTTCCCGACAAGTTCTTTGCTGAAACAGAGGACATTACAAGGGATGGCATCATCGGGAATTATGTACATGGCAATGAGCCTTCCCATCATGTCGCCTATTTATACAACTGGACCGATCAGCCCTGGAAAACACAGGAGCGGGTAAGGATGATCCTGGAGAAACAGTATCGCCCGTCCCCGGATGGCCTGGGCGGCAATGACGACTGCGGCCAGATGAGCGCCTGGTACATCTTCACCGCACTGGGCTTTTATCCGGTAGCCCCCGGCTCCGAAGAATATTCGCTGGGTAGTCCGGCAGTAGATGCAGCTGTCTTACAGCTGGATAACGGCAAGACCTTTACCATCGAAGCAAAGGACCAGGGCCCTAAAAATGTTTATGTTAAAAGGGTGACACTCAATGGAATGCCCCTGAACCGCCGGTATATTACCCATGGGGAGATCCTAAATGGGGGAAAACTTGTATTCTATATGAGTGCAAAGCATTAGAAGGACGAATTTAACGGTAAAAGAGACGGGTTTGTCCTTAACGGGGCTTGCGAATGTGGATTATTTTATATATATTTAGCTAGGTATTTGATTTCTTAATACAAATTCCGCCATATGAAACAATCCACACATGCCAACAACACGTTTGGCCAAACTGCCACAACAGTCTTATTAGCTGTCGGCTTTCTAGGTTTTGTGCTGCTGCTTTCTTATCTTTTTATTACAGGTACCATGAAGTAATCACATAACCTCTTATGCAAAAGGGGCAGACCCATACGGATCTGCCCCTTTTTTATTTTTTAACCGGCTATTTTGCGAGGTAGGTAGAGTTGAACTGGCCGTTGACGATGACCACGCTGTCCGATGTTCCGGACCCGTAAAGCACACCATTGAATTGTCCTGCGACCTTCTTATTCGCCTTATCCAGCGACGTTACTGTTATCGTTCCATGGGAGGAATTGATCCAGGAAGAATAAAGCGAAAATCCTCTGCTGTATTCTGCATACGCAACATCACCGGTGATATCCAGTGGCTTGTTGAGGCTGACTGTGTCAGAGAACTCGATATAAAGAGCGGAAGTGTCGGCATTCTTAAATCCGAGAATACCCAAAATGCCCACACTATCGATTGCCTGAACTGTGGAAGGCTGATAGACCTTGCCGTTAATGCTTGCGGAAATACTGGTAGAAGAAGAGTTGCTGTTGCTTTTACTACAGCTGGAGGCAAAGAATAAAGTGGAGACAGCGATAACGGAAAGACCTAACAGTGAAGTAGCGTTAAATTTCATAAGTTCAATTTGGTTTAAAAAGGTTTAGATTCCTGCGTATAAACGCCAGTGGGTTAACTTTATTGCAGTTTTGCAAGTGTCGGCGGCCGGTCTTTTTAGCTTACCTTTGTGACCCGAACGGAATCAATTACATGGTAAAAATTGGCAATATTTCCCTCCCTGATTTTCCTCTATTATTAGCACCCATGGAGGACGTCAGCGACCCGCCTTTTCGGGTTGTTTGTAAGGCCAACGGAGCCGACCTGACCTATACGGAATTCATTTCCTGTGAAGGACTCGTCAAGGGTGGTATAAAAAACCGCCGGAAACTGGACATATTTGAGACGGAACGCCCCGTGGGCATTCAGCTCTATGGCGGGAATGAGGAGAGCATGGAGCTGGCCGCAGCGATCGTTAATGTCACCAACCCCGATCTGCTGGACATCAACTTCGGCTGCCCGGTCAAGGGGATAGTCCATCGAGGCGCCGGTGCAGGTGTCTTAAAGGACCTTGACAGAATGGTCCGGCTGACGGAGGCCTGCGTACGTGCTACCCGGTTGCCAGTGACCGTTAAGACAAGACTCGGCTGGGACGAAGATTCAAAGAACATAGAAGAAGTGGCCCTGCGTCTGCAGGACGTTGGGATTCAGGCCCTGACCATCCATGGCCGGACACGCTGCCAGTTATATAAGGGCGAAGCCGACTGGACCCTCATCGGTAAAGTAAAGAATGACCCGCGGATAAAGATCCCCATCTTTGGCAATGGCGACATCGACAGCCCGCAAAAAGCCCTCGAATATAAGAACAGGTATGGAGTGGACGGCGTCATGATCGGCCGGGCAGCCATCGGCTATCCCTGGATCTTCCGGGAGATCCGCCATTACCTCGATACGGGAGAGCTCCTGACCGGCCCGACTGCAGCCGAAAGGGTGCATGTTTGCCGGCAGCATTTGTCCGGAGCCCTGGCCTGGAACGGGCCGGTACAGGGTCTGAATGAAATGAAAGGACGTTACGCACAGTACCTGAAAGGATTGCCCAACATCCAGGAATATCAGCGCCGGCTGGTCCGTCTGTCCGACGCAGAAGCGGTCGAAAAATTGCTCTCGGAGATAGAAGATCAATATCGGGGTTATATTCCGACTACTGAATCCATACGCCTCGTGAATTATCATACCCATTGCGCCTTGTAACGTGTATAAAACACCCTAACTTTACGCGCCCATTTAACTAATACATAATATACAACGTGTTTAAAAAAGCAAGCCTTTTTCTCTTGTCTCTCCTGGCCGCAGCCGCGACCTTCGGACAACAAAAGACCGTTACAGTCTATACGACTGCTGCGAATACCCAGCTCCGCCTTAGCCCCAACGGTAACCTGAGCTTCTCTCCCTTCCGCCAGCCTTTCGAGACAGAACCCTTTGTCCTCGTGGATGCGGCGGTAGCCTTTCAGTCGATAGAAGGCATCGGTGGGGCGCTGACCGATGCTTCAGCCGAGACTTTCGCCAAATTACCAAAGGAAAAACAACAGGAGCTGCTGACTGCTTATTATAGTCCCGCTGGTGGCATCGGTTATACCCTGGCCCGCACAAATATCCAAAGCTGCGACTTCTCCAGCGGAACCTATAGCTATGTCGGAGACAACGATCCCCAGCTTAAAACTTTTACCGTAGATCATGACAAACAATACCGCATTCCCCTGATCAAACAGGCTATAACGGCAGCCGGTGGTAAACTAAAGCTTTATGTAAGCCCCTGGAGCCCGCCCGCCTGGATGAAGGACAACAACAGCGTCACCGGCGGCGGCCATCTCAAACCCGAGTTTGACCAGCCCTGGGCCAATTTTTATATTAAATTCATCCGGACCTATGAGGCATTAGGCATACCCATCTGGGGCCTAACCGTACAGAACGAGCCGATGGCCAAACAAAAATGGGAGTCCTGTGTGTTTACGGCGGAGGAGCAAAGAGACTTTATAAAGAACTTCTTAGGACCTACTTTGCAAAAAGCAGGTATGAGCAGCAAAAAGCTGATCTGCTGGGACCATAACAGGGACCTGCTTTACCAACAGGCCAGCACCATCCTCGAAGACCCGGGCGCCGCCAAATACATCTGGGGCATCGGCTTCCATTGGTATGAGACCTGGACGGGCGGTCCTATGCAGTTTGATAACCTGAAGCTGGTCCACGAGGCCTTCCCCGGGAAGAACCTGATCTTTACCGAAGGATGCAAGGAGAAATTTTCGTTTGACAGTTTGCAAAGCTGGTCATTAGGTGAGCGATATGGTTATTCCATGATCAATGACTTCAACAGCGGCGCGACGGGATGGACCGACTGGAACATCCTGCTGGATGAGAATGGCGGACCCAATCATACGGGCAATTTCTGTTTTGCGCCGGTACATGCCGATACCCGCAATGGACAGCTTATTTATACTAATGCTTTTTATTATATCGGCCACTTCTCAAAGTTCGTACGTCCGGGAGCCCGCCGCATCGCAGTGTCTTCCAACCGGGCGGCTTTGCAAACCACGGGGTTTGTGAACATAGACGGAAGTACCGTTGTCATTGTAATGAATGACACGGATCGATCCTGGCCTTATCATCTTATTGTAAAAGGACAAGCAGCCGTCACCGAAAGTTTGCCACATTCTATCGCCACTCTAATTATCAAATAATGTTATCTGTTACCAGGATAAAGCTTCTTGGCGCGACCTTTTGCTGCGCCATGGGGGCAAATGTTTTTGCGCAAAAAGAAAAACCGGTCGATGTCTGGCTGACAGATCCCGTTCACAACATCTTTTTTAAGCAGCAGCCACGCGAGCTTTTTTTCGATAAAAGCAGTACGTGCCAGGGGCCGGTCATAAAGATCGACGATGCCCGCGGCTTTCAGGAGATGGATGGCTTTGGCTTCGCACTCACCGGTGGCAGCGCGCAGCACATCATCAGAATGAGCCCTGAAGCCCGGAAGGGATTACTTGAGGAACTGTTCCGGGCAGACAGCAATTTTATCGGCACCAGCTACCTGCGCGTAAGCATCGGCGCATCAGATCTGAGCGATCACGTTTTTTCATATGACGATCTGCCTGCGGGACAGACGGACACCGCCATGACCCACTTCGACCTGGGACCGGACCTAAAGGACGTCGTCCCGGTTCTGAAAGAGATCATCGAGATCAATCCGCAGATCAAGATCCTGGGTTCATCCTGGTCACCGCCTACCTGGATGAAGACCAACCACGACACCCGGGGTGGAAGCCTCCTGCCAAAGTATTATTCGGCCTTTGCTAATTACCTGGTAAAATATATTCTGGCCATGCAGGACCAGGGCATAGGGATCGACGCCATCACGGTTCAGAACGAACCCCTGCATCCCGGCAATAATCCCAGCATGCTCATGCCGGCGGATGAAGAAGGCGCCTTTATAAAAACGGCCCTGGGACCAGCCTTCCAAAAGGCGAGACTGGATACAAAGATCATCATCTACGATCACAATGCGGACCGGCCCGATTACCCCATTTCGATCCTGAAAGATCCCGATGCGGCAAAGTATATAGACGGTTCGGCCTTTCATTTGTATGCCGGAAAGATCGACTCCCTCTCACTCGTGCACAACGCTTTTCCGGACAAGAACCTCTATTTCACGGAACAGTGGGTAGGGGCACCGGGCAACTTTAAAAAGGATATCCCCGAACACATTCAAAAGCTGATCGTCGGAGCATCCCGCAACTGGTGCAAGACGGTCATCGAATGGAATCTGGCGGCAAATTCGCAATGGGAACCACATACGGATCGCGGAGGCTGCGACCGCTGCCTGGGAGCCGTTACCATCGATGGTGACAAGGTAGGGCGTAACCCGGCTTATTATATCATCGCCCATGCCGCGAAGTTTGTACGGCCCGGCTCGATACGGGTGACAACCAACTCGGATGATGTTTTACCAAACGTGGCCTTTCATACGCCTGCCCATCAGCTCGTGGTAATCGTATTAAACAATACAGAAAGCCCGCAGACTTTCTGTATTGAATATAAAGGGCAGCGAATACATCCGTCACTGGCGGAAAAGGCCGTTGCCACCTATGTGATCGATCTGAAATAATATTCGTTTACCGGTTGATCACAAATCGTCGGGTTATTACTGCGCCGTGCGCCGTCTGTATCACCACCAGATAATTTCCATTTGGCATATTGCCCAGTGACATCGTCACTACGTTGGGCCCTGCCTGGAAGTCGGCTACCTTTTTCATCGCCATTCTGCCAAGCATGTCATAGATAACGATATTGACATTCTGTTCCGGCACAGAGGGATTGTAGCTGATGTTGATCTGGCTCTTTGCCGGATTCGGGAACAGGGTCAGTTCCGCATTCAGGCGGCTGGAATCGGCAGCCTTTGCGCTGTCTGCACGGGCGGCAGCCGTAGAATCATCCGCAAACTTATTGGCAGTAACCAGTTTAACCGTTGAGTCCGAGGTTTTGGCGACGGCGGTCACCGTGAACGCAACGCTGTTGGAAAAATATTCCCAATAAGCACCGTCATCTCCTTTTACAGTGATCGTATGCGTTCCTGCTGACGGATTGGTCCATCTCAGCACATAAGCTACGGAATCATATGCGACGACACGCTTTGCAATGCTCATACCGGTGATGGGCTTGCCGTTCTCCAGCCAGTAGCCTGCCGAAAGGATATTGGCTGCATTGGGAAACCTGAATCCCATGATCAGATAAACAGAGCCGCCTGTCTTGTACCCGTTGTCGCTGGAGTCTCTCAGCTTCATGATGGGGTCGACGCCCTGTATCGTCAGCCCGGTCAAACTCGTCCGGAACTGATCTTTGTGCAGCCCGATGCGGTTGATATGCCAGTCGCGGCCCAGCGTCTTGTTGAAAGCTCCCATATTCTTCACGCTGTCCAGCGAAAAGGGATAGATCGGCGTCGTCTTGGCGTTGAGGCGTATCCCGTTCTTGAAAACGGTGCCCCATGTAGTAAAGACGGGTCCCGTCGTCGAGCAATACGTCGTATTGGTAGTGCCATCCTTATTGAACATCTGGTCGATATTGCTGTTGGAAAAGATGCCGGCATTGTTGGCAAAAACGTCGCCGACAAAAGAAGGCCAGATCTTCGAGGTATAAGCCCGGTTGGTCCCGCTGGTTCCCACCATGTCAGCACATTCCGGGTAGGCGGCGCGATAGGCCGCACTATTGGTCCACATCGTCTTCAGGCTATTGTAGTGGGTAGAATAGGTGGGGCTGCTGGTCTCCTCGATCATGCTCGTCACCGGGTAGGTACAATTCACGACCACATTGTTGTTGAACGCATTGAAATATCCCTGGTGATTGAAAAGAGCTGCAGTGACCCGCTCTACGATATTGTAGTTGACACTGTCTCCGCCTGCGAAGTTGTCGTTGTAGATCCCATTTGCTGCAAGCGCATCGTGTATATAATTGTGATTCAGCTTATTACCCCTCGAAAGCCATAACTGTCCCAATTCAACTTTGTAAAGGGCGCCCATATCGGCATATTTCTTAACCACGTCAAAAACCTCGTTGTATTCGATCGTGTTACTGTTGCCGCCATACAGGATGCCGACATGCGGAGCGTCATGAACACGGTTGTAAGCAGCATGCACGCCAACGGCACTCAGTACATTGATGGCGGCAGAGTACAGGACAGCTTCCCGCGCAAAACTGTAGATATGGTTGTTGAGGATCTGATGATTGGACCTGGTCACGTTAAACTGGTCGGTAGTGAAGTTATCGCTGGCGACAATGACGCCGCCCGCCCCGACGGAGTCGATGTCGCAGCTCTGTACGGTACAAACGGTGCCCCCGGTAATGGTGACCCCGTTGCCCGAGCAATAGCTGATATGAGAACCATTGATCTGTACATTGTTGCAATCCTGGAGCTCGTAACCATTGCCGCTGCCGCCACGAACGTCGAGGCCGACGAACTGCGTATTGCTGACCCCCGTCGCTTTGATACCCGGCATTTTGGAGTTGCCGGCGCAGGAGATGGTGCCGGAAGCCGGCACCCACATATAAAGCATTCTGGTCCTGAAATTTATACTCCACTGTCCTTCTGCGGCGATCTCTTCGACCAGGTTCAGCGCATAATAAGGCTCCTGCCCGGCTACGAGGCGGCCATAGGGCTTGGCGCCGATGCCGCCATAGATGCCTATCGCCTGGGTGATGAGGCTGTCCGCAAGCGAAACCGACTGTGTTTTCACTACGTCCATCTCGAACTGAGCCTGCCAGTTGCCACTTAGGAAAAGCCCTCCGTCGGTGATGGCTTTTAACCAGTACTTCGCCCGGTCGTTGCGGTATTTGAAGCTTCCGCCCGGTGTCGAACGATAGGAGCCGGTGTTGATAACCTGCTTCATCGCCATGGTCGAATCGGCGGAAGGATACCTGGACATCGCCAGGGGCAGGCCGTCTTTATAAAACCGCGGGGAGACCAGACTGCTTATACCAAACTGCGCCGGCCATTGTGCCGTGTCGGTAACGCCCATCGCACTCAGCGGGATCTGCATAACCTTTGTCTTTGCCGTAGCATCGAGGATCCGGGATTTGATACTGTCGGGTATTACCTGGAAACTCGCCCTGTTGATGGTGCCGAACGGCTGGAATACAACCCCGTGCGCTGTCATCGAAGTATAGACGACAGGTGCGGCCGCCGTACGGCTATCGGTGGCATCCAGACTAAAAGCCGGATAAGCGCCATTGGTCAGGTAGACCGTGCAAGCCTGGGTCGGATGCTGTTTTAGCAGAACCCTCACCCGTGCCAGGTTGACCGGTGCACCCAATGAACTGCCATCTGCCGTCGATGATCCGTTGGGAGAAACATAAAAATGCAATGTCTGCGCGTGCAAACTGCCAAAAAGCAGTATTGCAACAAATAGTAATGTGTAATTCTTGGAGGGGTAGAATTTGGATTTCATGATCAATCAGAGCTGGCTTTTAGATTGAAAAAATAGTAATAGGAATTTAGCTACTTTGAAAAAACGTCTTTTTGCGTACCAAAATTATGAGGACAAGGATAATTTTCGTGCAACTGTGGCGATTATTTCCCAAATCTAAGTGTCTTTTTGGCCTCGCTTGTGGGTTTCCTTTAGTTGTAACTAACTTACTTTCAGATAGGTTAGGTCATTTAACGTCCGAACGACACTTTTGCACTAAAAATCGTACCAGATATTGATCGCCATAAGATTAATTTATTAATAAAACGCAACTGACCGGAGGGTAACCGAGCAAGCGAAGGTTACGAGCGAGAAGGAGCGAGGGACGAAGCTCCGGCGAAGCTCTGGCGGAGCGAAGCGGAGCAGACATGAAGCCCCGGTTAGGCATCGCAAAGTGTTCGCGAGCGAAGCGAAGGGAACGAACGAGGTAAAGCGAGGAACGAAGCTTTGCCGAAGTTCTGCAGCGGAGCAGTATTTTATAACGGTAAGTCTCAGGGCAGCGACATGTTGTCGTAAAACCGCCATTTGGTTGAAAAGTCCTTTTCCAGCGGCTGCTTGGTCAGGATCGCCCTGATCATTTCCACCGGCATGGCATTGAGGTGCATGATGGCATCATGATATTGCTTAAAGCTCATCTTACCACTGTCCACCATCTCTTTTTTCAGTGCATAGAATTGCCGCCCTCCGGTTAGATAGGCCAGTTGGTATAACGGCGGATAGTGGGTTTCGAACGACCGGCGGACTTCGCCTGCGGCATTGGCCCTTTCATGACCAACCCGGTCGACCAGGAAGTCGATGCATTGCTGTGGTGTCCATTTCCCAAGGTGGTAGTTCAGCGAAAAGATGATCCGGGCGCAGCGATGCATATGCCAGAACAAAAACCCGATCCGGTCTTCCGGTGTCTTCGGGAATTTCAGATCCCAAAGGATTAGTTCCCAGTAGAGTGACCAGCCCTCCGTCCAGAAACCAGACCCGAAATTGCGATAAGTACGATATCGGCCGTTCATATACGCCTGCAGGTTATGACCGGCAATCAGCTCATGGTGGACGGTCGCCATGGAGAAATGGGGATTGTTGCCCCGCATGCTCATCAGCCTGTCATCCTCCTCCATCGTGTTGGTGGGATAAGAAATGCTGATCTCGTTGCCTCCTGTAAAGAAAGGATTGACAAGCTGACGTTCGGGTGTCATCATGATCATCCCCCAGGTCTCCAGTGCCAGCGGCGGAATTGTAATGAGATCGTGTTTCTTCAGGAAGTCAACGGATTGATTAAAAAGTCCCAGGATCATATCCGGCTGCTGCCCGGCCGGAACATAAGAGTTCTTTACTTTTTCAAGAGCGCCCTTCCAGTTGTCTCCAAAGCCCATTTCATTGGAAGCCTTCAGCATCTCCTGGTCACACCAGGCAAATTCCTTATTGGCGATGTCGATCAGTTCCTCCGGAGTATAAGGGATCATTTCGTATTTCAATTGCCGCATCAGTTCGTCGCGGCCTACAGGATGTCCTGCAATGCCGCTTTTGTCAGGCACGGCCAGGCTTTTATTCTTATTCCTGAACTCGTTTGCATAAGCAGACAATGCGTCGTCCAGCTCTTTAAAAGGTTTTGGCATCCACCAGGTAAAAAGAGGATCGTACCCGTTGTAAAATTCATAAATGCTTGCGACGGCTCTTTTCAGATCGGCTACAACCTGATCTGCTTCATAAAGCGCGTCTGTATTCAATGTATTGTCGGCTTTGATCCTGTCTTTGAATGCCGTTATTTCTTTGGAATAGTCGAACCAGCTCTTCGCAAGCGACTCCGCATCGAGGACGTGCCCACGACGACGCAATTTTTCGCTGGAATAAATAGAATCGGCAAACGGAAACCAGCTCCTGATCTTTTCGTATTGTACAGCTTCGTCAGCAGCAAGCTGGAGTTTTCCGGTCAGCTCTCTCTTGAAAAGAAGATAGTCGACTTTGCACTCCTGAGGCAGACTTTTAAAATCGGTGTGTTCGAGCTTGTCGAGATATTCGTGATAGAGGGCATCGAGACGGGCTCTTTTCTCTGGTGAGCCGCCTTCGGTCTGGACGGCATTACCTCCATTTCTCGCACCATAAAAACTGCTGGTATAGAAACGGACGATAGCCCGGAGGTCCGCATTATATGTCTCGATAAGATTCGGCATCTCCTGACAGGGCACATAAGGATCAGGAGAAATCTGCGCGGAGCCTCTTATCAATAGAAAAAGCAGCGGCAATAAAAGCGCTTTTATTTTTTTATCCATACGATAGAAGTGGGTGCTTTGTTGATATATTGAGGTGGTTCATTCGGTCTGGTAGGCTGTTGCACCTGCTGCGCTTCTGGTGTTGCTGTTGGCGGGACGCGGTTGAGCCGGGCATAATTCGGGATAGCTACCAGGGGAGATCCATCGGCCCAATTACCCTTGATCGTCATAACGCCGTGCAGGAAGTCGTTATTCCATTCCAGCTTCAGCGGGCCGTTGCCGATAGCCTGGGTGATGTCTTGCTG
>Ga0193716_1000092_pt1 | contig 53535 bp, 81 predicted proteins | sample U2c1metaG_FD_145901 | JGI IMG/M metagenome (GOLD analysis project Ga0193716, IMG submission 145901) | Soil microbial communities from a riparian zone of the East river system, Colorado, United States - U2c1 | ecosystem: Environmental > Terrestrial > Soil > Riparian zone | place: USA: East River...
CATCGCCAAATCCTTTTTGGTCCAAATGGCGTTGGCGATGTCCTGCGCGGCGCCACCCACCACGGCTACATAGACCGAATGGCGCCCCACCGGGAATGCGGTGCTGCCCATGTTCACTACGGTGTCTTCGGGATTGTCGATGACGTAGGCATCAATTACCCCGGCAACGTTCAGCACAGCCGCGTATATGGCATCCGGGCTGCCGTGAGCATTGAGGGCCACGGACTGGCTGCGGCGAAACTCGAAGGCCGCGCGGGACTCGACATTGGAGCCCAAAACCCCATCGGCCGCATTGTTCACGGTGTCCCAACCGTTGATGCCCCGGTATATTATGGTAACAGTGTCCGCGGGCGCCGGTATTGGCCCTAGCACCTGGTTGGCGAAAGGCAGGGTGATGGTGCCCCCAACCGGTATTTGCCCGGCCTGCGTGCACGCGTAGATGTTCCCGTTGGTATCCTGCGCCTGCGCGCCCACGGGGATGATGGTGCCCACGGCGCCAATTATCTGGCACTGCACCACCGTGGATGTGCCCGGGTTGCGGTCAATGAAGTAGATGCGGGCAATGGCGTCTTGCATGAAGCCGTCAGCCGTGTCCGGGTCAATTTGGTTAACGAACAGCGCAAACTGGTCATTGCTGTCCCCAATGATAGCCGCGGTACTCGAAGCAAGCTGGCCTTGGGGGGTGCGTAAATCGGGGTTCACATCGCCGCCAAAGGCCGCGTCAATGTCCGCTTGGACACCATCAAGCACGGCAGATTCCGGGGGAATTACCAGGCCGGTGGGCGTGAACTGAATTGAGGGAACGCTGGTTGACATGCTACAAGCTCACTGTGCCGGTTGTGCCGCTGCTGTCTACGAACAGCACTTGGCCTGCCACCTTCCGGGTGGCTCTGTCAAAGGAATTTATCACACATTGGGCACTAACCACCCCTGTGACCGACACCGCGGCCTTCACCAGCAGGGCTTGGAGCACCGCCAGCGGGGGCGTATGGCCTAGGACTTGGCCGAAATAGTCCACGCCTAAGGTGTCGTCATACCAGACTTCGCCCAAAAAGGTGCGGATGGCGCTGGCTACATCCTGCGCGAGTTGGTAGGGAGCCTGTGCCGCAGCGATATTGCGCCCGGAATCTAAGCATAAGTCCCATAGCTGCGTGTCTAAAAGTAGCGTTTTCATGTGGGTATCGTAATGGTACAGCTTTGAAATTGCGCGGCCTTCGCATTGATGGCCGCAGTGAGCGCCGCTATGGCTGCGATGGTGGCGACAAGCTGCGCGGCCAACGTCACCGCGGGCTTCAGTTGGGGCGTAAGGTAATCAGTGATTAGTGTCTCAATGTACGTGATGACTTCGGACGGTGTTGTGGGCGCCGTCAGCAACGCCAGCATGGGCGTGATGGTGGTCAACTGCGCCGTGGCGGATGCCTCCATGGCCAGGATAGACGCAAGTGCCGAGTCTGTCACAGCCTGTAATTCTGCGCAGGAGTCTACAGCGTTCACCTGGTCGGTTAGGGCGGTGAAATATTCGGTATTGACTACGGCCACGGCTGGTGCTCCTACGCTATGTTGACAAGGATGCCATCTTGGAAAGTGGCCACTTGCCCGGTGGTGTCGGTCAGCGTGCCACTGGCACCCGTGCCCACGGATAAGTTCTGTGTGGTGCTGACCACGGGGGACTGCATCACGATGCCCGCCACAAATTGAATGAACTGCGAGGGTGTCATGTTGAGCATGCCGCCGAAGTACAGCCCATCGGACCAATCAAACGTTCGCGTGCTGCCGGGGTTCGCTTGGCCCTTCGCGGCCACCACGCTGCTGATGTCGCGCGAGCAAAACACTGCGGGGCCGATGTCTCCCACCTTCGGGTCAATGATGATGGCGTTGGCGCCACCTTGAAGCCTGAAGTATGGCAGCCCATAGATGACATCATGTGGGATAGCCACACCATTGGCGCTTCGCAGGTTGACCAACACCTTGATGTCTACCGTTCCCGCGGGAACATTCACCGCAACAACGCGGGCCAGCGTAGCCGTCTGCATCGTGGCCAACACGGAATTGATGATGAACACCGTGGCGTTGTAGTCGCTGGCCGCATCATTGGGGCCTTCGTTGCTGAATGCCGGATTACTCATGGACCGGGTGCCGTGGGTGGGTAACAGGTCATGTCTGTAAACCAATTGGCGTTGGGCTCAAGCGCGTCAAGGGTGTTGGTGAGCGGCCCTATAATCCAATCACCATCTGCCAGGCTGTTCAATGTCTTGGGTAGATTCGGGTCTATGACCACATCGCTGCCCACGATGGTTAGCGGCGCCTTGGTGCGGAAAGCTGGATTATAAAAAGAGCGCACTTGCAAATACCCGTTCCCCAAAACTTTGGGATAACCGACTAGGCCCGAAGACGGGCTTAACGTAAAGCGCGCAATATCGAGTGGGGAACCCTTGGGGGTTATGAATATTAGATTTTGATTTTGGTCCCAAGTTATATCAATGTTGGCAGCCTTCGCCACCAGCTTCAATTGATTGGTAAGAGTGCCCGCCAAGTATTGCTTGGACAGCGAGGCCGTCACGCCATTGTTCTGGTACGCGGCGCCGATCTTCTGCGCAATGGTGCTGACGATGCTGTCAACCGTAGCCGTGCCCGGGTAGCTGGTAGGCTGCGCGGGATTCAACAGGTCGAAGCCACCCGTGATGGCCGTGACATCCAAGCAAACATTGGGCAGCGCGTCATAGTCTGGCCCCGCGGTGATTATCTGGCCAGCAAACACCGTGGACCATCCCGTATCGGTGCCGCTGCTGTTGGCCTCAATGAGCACGGAATTGAAGAAGTACCCGGGCTTGCCGCCGTCCACCACCACAATGGCCAGCGCGTTCATGTCTGCCTGTGCCATGCCATAAATCTTCAACGTAGCTTCAGGGAACGCGGGCACGCCAGCGCCCTTTATTACTGCGCGCATGCGCAGCCCGGTGAGCTTCAACACGTTGCGGTTGGTTCCCGCAAACACAGCGTTACTGTTGGTCAGCGTGAAGGTAACCCGCATTTGTTTGGTGGTAAAGCTATTCTGCGGCAAGGTCTGAAGCCTCAAGATAGAGCAATTGCCAACGCGTGCCTAGGCCGGTATACGCAGGGTCACTGTTGCCCTGCGTGTCGATGAAGCCGAAATCACCGACGAATCCAAGATATTTTCTATCAAGCAATAGCCGCGCCCCTTCCACACAGCGCACACCCGTGGTGATGGGCGTGCCGTTCGCCACCAGGTCCATATACATGCCGGTGGTTTTTTGGTACAGAGCTATCTGGCAATTCTGCGCGGCCAACACCACAGCGAAGGTCTGCGAGGGTACCGCGTTAAGGGGCATCTGCAACATTAGAATGGACCCCCACCAACCAGCGCATCAGTCACGGCCGGGTTGTTGAAAAACGTATCATCAGCGAGCTTCACCGTGGCCGGTGCGGGCTTCTGTGGCTGCACCTGCCCGCCGTTGGTGGCAGGCACCGCGGCCGGGTTCTTCGCGTTCTGCGTCGGCTGTGTGGTCACAGTGCTGTACTGCGCCACCACTTCAATTATCTGTCGAAAGTGCATCTCCACGTCATCGAGAAAATATGCACCATCGCGCCCGCGGCGGGTCACTTCGTAGTGCGTCGCGTTGCAATTCAAGTAGGTTTTCTCCGGGGTCACGATGGTGTACATGTCCGTGGAGGCAGCCACAAATTCCACATCATTCAAGAATTGCGTGCGGTCACTGACGGTGCCGCCCGATGTCATCTTGATAGCAATTTCAAAGGGCAGCGCTACCTTGTTGTAGCTGGCGAATTGCCCTTGCTGTACGGGGAAATCACTAACACGGAACTGCTTACGGTTGCTGAAGTCAATGATGGAGTCCGGAGCCAGCACCGGCACGTTGTCGCTGTCGAATACACCCCACACCGGATCACCCTGTGCGGCTTGCCACAGAACACCATTCTGCGCGGGTGGGAGCACTGGCGGTGCCGACGCGATGGGCAGCGCGGTGGCACTGCGCAATAGCTGCGGCACACCCGGAGCAAAGGGCACGTTGGGAAACTGCGGGACGGATATGAATACGGACGGCATTATGATTGCCCCAATGCCGCTTGGCTCACGGACATTTTGCGCTCAATGGCCGCGGGCACCATCATGGCAATGGCCGCGGGGCTCGCGCCCGCTGGCGGGTGTATGTTGATTTGGCCCACGTCCACATCAATGCTGTGGCTGCTGCCGCCACCGCCCGCGCCTGGTGTCGGGCCATCGAGTACGTGTGACATATAAGCCGCCGTCTCTGCGGGCAACGTCTTCTTGCCTGCCAGCACGCTGCGGATGTTTCCTTGGCCATCGTTGTACGCGGCAACCGCCGTGGCCCAATCACCAAATACACCGTGAAGCCGCTTAAGCTCCGCGCCCGCCGTGGCTATGTCGGCCACCGGATCTTTGCCAGCGTTGGGAAAATACTTGGGCATCAATTGCATCAGGCCCACGGCGCCTGCGCTTGATTTCGTTTGGCCGCTGATGATATCGGGCCTAAAATGGGATTCCTGCTGTGCGATGCGCGCGAGCAAACCCCCGGGGATACCCAACGCGGCTTCGGTGGCTGCAATGTGCTTGAGCAAGTCTGCCTTCTGCACCGGGTCGGGCTCACGCGAATACGCTTTGTTGGCCTGCGTGACAGCGCTGGCAACTCCCCTAGTAAAATCAGACCATAGATTGCCGCCACCAGATTCCATATCGCGGATATGCTGTGCGCGGGTGGCAGCATCACCAGGAGCCGCAGCCGCTTTTGTCTGTTTGTCGGCTTCAATTTTCTTGAACCAATTATCTGCCTTTTCCATAGCAGTGCCGATTTCGCTAAGTATGGTTTGCCCTACACCCCGGCCGGTCTGCCCGATGTCACGCCACTGTGCTTGTAGCTTGGCCGCTTTTTCGGTGCTCTCCTGCGTCAGTTTGTTGTTGCGTTCTGCCAAGTCAATTAAATCCAAGCGGGCCTTCTTTTCCATCGTCAAATAATTTATTTCGCCCTCGCTCAATCCGGCAGCGGCAAACATCTGCGCTTGGTAGACACGGCCGTATTGCGCGGTTTTGTCGGCAAGCTCTTCGAGGATTTCACCCTGGTTGCGCAGCTTGTTGTTGGAATCGAGGATAGCCACACCGCGGGCGCGCAGGAACGTCAGCAGCGGGCCGGTCTGCCCGGTGACTGACTGCTGTGAGAATTCCTGTGTGATCTTAGCGAACGCAGCTTGGGCATCTTCAGATTTGCCGCCTGCCAACTCCACAGCCAAACCATATTTATTGACTTCGTGAACGCTCAACCCGATGTTGCGAGCGAAGCGGCCTAGGTCGGCTTCACCTTTGTTGAGCCCGCCAAGGAATTTGACGAAGCCCACGGCCCCCTCAAAACCTAGGAACATGGCCAGCACGCTGCGGCCCAAGTCATCGAACTGCTTGCCAATTTCCGTGGTGGCTTGTTTGTTTTTGCGCTTAGTTTCCTGTAGCGACTTGTCGGCCTCCTGCTGGCCTTTCTTGTACTGGCTGGCATCAATGCCGAACGTGACCAACAGGGCGTCAATGATGGTAGCCATTACTCTGTCCGCTTCTGCGCCTCGCGCCTATTGTGGGTGTCTACGCTGATAAGTTCCGCAATGTCATAGGCATCACGCACGCCATAGACGGTTTGCAACTCATTAAGGGTAGCATGTTCACTGCTGACAATCATGCCAATCAGCGGTGGGAAGTTCACGTAATCGACAAGCCCGCGCGCACGCGCTTTGAACAAATCCGCCCCTAGGTCGGGATGGCCGCGGGCAGCGAAAAACCCGTGTGAAGGGTGAACAACGCCCGCTGTAGAAGATAAAACGTTTTGATTTCTTCCACGGGGCACTTGATGCCCGGTGTGATGGATTGCAGCGGCAGTGCCGGGTCATGCTCATACTTGGCACACGTCAGCATTTCATCAAGCAAGCCCTGTATAACATCCGTGTTGGCTCGAAGCAGACCGACAAAGGCAATGCCCGCCAGCGCCGCAAAGCCGCCCTTGAGGCTGTCTGCGTCGATGTGGATGCCACCGGAGCCCAATGCCTGCAACGCCCGTGTGGCCCAACGCTGGCCGCTGTATGCGTCCATCTCCGTCAGCACAAAGGTCTTGCCGTTGTCTCTTTCACCGTGCGCTTCGGAGCGCACACCCGGAATCGTCAGCCGTTCTGACAGGCGCATTTACTGGAACGCCACAACGACTTTTTGCCACGTGATTTCATAGGACTGTGGTTCCAGCAGCTTCTTGACATCGGGCAGCTTCTTGGCTCGCGTCAAGGTGCCTTTGGTCAGGGTTATAATCTTCCCCACCGCGGGCAGGATGATGGAGCCGTTGGCGAAGAATACTTCGCGCACTTGCTCCATGGCCTGTAGCCAGTTGTCGAAGACAAAAATGGCGTCGCTGTCGGCCTGCAAATGAATCATCTGCTTTGTCAGGAACGGAGTGAAGCCCGCGGACATTTGCGCGTCCACACCAATCTTGGCTTCCGTAGGGCTGACATCTTCGGTGTCAAACGCGTCATCCGTCGCGAAGCGGTCAAGCGGCTGCGGCACCGCAAACACCAGCGGAATGGTAAGGATGAATTCGCTATTGGCGGCTGTAATCGTGGCCATGGGTCAAAGCTCCTATTGAACGTCTATTGACGCAAGGTCAAGTGATTGAACGCTGCCGCCGTCCGTGTACCAGAACGTCATGGGCGGGCTGCCTCGCGCGGTGCGCACATTCGGCGCCGCGGGGAGTATTTGCAGGTACCAGCCAACCTGCTGCAACGTGGTGGCGATATTCACACCGGCCGCGTTGTTCACTTCGGCAATCTGTGCCGAAGACAGGGTGACACCGGCAACGATGCTGCCGAAATCCAAGCCAGCGTTGATGGGGTCCGCGAAGGCCGCGCGTATCAAATTTTGGCCGCGCGTCGCATACGGCAGCGCGGGGATTTGCTGCAACAGATTCATGCCCGCTTGCTGCAACTGGCTGTTGAGATAAACTTGGTTCAAGTAGGCGTTGGCCCACAAGAATTCACCAGAAATGCTGCCCGGCTGGTATTCCTGAAATTGCTGCGTGCTGGTAGCGAAACTGGCGTAGCAGTTGTACCCGTTGGCTATCAGGTTGTCATAGGTGGTTTCATCGACAACCTGTGGAATCAAACCGGCCTGGCCGCGGAAGGCCGCAGTAGTGTTGCCGTTGGTGGCCGTCAGATTGATGGAGGCCGCGTAGGCGCAGAAGAAGGCCGCTATGGAGCCCGGCACTGCACCGCCCGCCGCGTTGTCATAAATCACTTCAATGCCGTCTTGAGCCGCAGCCCGGACGATATTGCCGAAGCTGCCGGTGGCGTTCGGGTTGGTGGTGGGCGACGCATCCGAGTCTTGGCACGCGTAGACATATCGCTTGTTCGTGGTCTGTACCCACGCGGCGAAAAGCTCTTTGTGGGCCAAATCCACTTCGGTCACCGTCATGAACACAACCCAATTCTGTTGCGCGCCCGTTATGGCGTTCATCAGAGTGGCAGGGACAGCCGTGACGGCGCCCGCCGAAGTCACCGCGCCCGCCGCGCTGGTCAGCTTCAGGCCGGTGGCCAGCGTGCTGACTGCGGCAAAGCCGATGGCGCTCGCAGCGCCCGTGGTCGGGGATGTGACCACAAACGCACCGCGGAGCGCGTCATAAGTCACTGTGGCCGTGTTGGTGGGCGTACCCGCCTGCAACCCGGTCTGAATCAATGCCGCCGCGTTGCTGAAGCTGGTGGCGCTGGAAAGGTTGATGGCCGCAGACACCGTGGACACACCGTCAATCGACAGCGTGAGGCTGCCAGATAGCGCTTGGACTTGCGACAGCGTGAGGCCAAGCGGGGCGCTGCGCAGGTATCCGGCAACCGCTGCCGCGTTGTACTGCGCGAAATAGAGCACGCCCGGAATCTTCGTGGAAATGTTCGTGCCACCAAAGTAGATGTTGGCCAACAAGGTTTCAGGGGCTTGCGCTCCGAACCAATTTGAGACGGCCTGCGCGCTTGGGAAAGCCTGCACCGTGCCAATCGGAATTGATGGGTCGCTTGTCAGGAATACGCTGTTGAGCGCCAGCGGAGTGCCACCAGGAGACAACACACCGGGTTGGACTGCCACAAGGGCTTTAGCGGGAATAGAATTAGGCATGGGTCAAATTCCTAGGGCGGGTACGTGGCATCGACTTCAATCAACGTGACTGCGAGCGTATCAGCAAACTGCTGCGGAGTCACCACCACCGGATTATATTGCAATTGCAAGGTAACTTTCCACCGGTCTTCATACTGGTCTTCACCGTTCGCCAGCGGAATCCGGGCCGGGTCATCCGCATAGAGCGGTTGGCAGGTCGGGGCAAGGGCGTCACAGCCGACGCTGGAACGCAGCAGCGTGGTCAAAATGTCAGACCACTCTGACGCAGCCGGGCTGTAGCAATCAAGCTGCATCGTCATTTGTTGCGGCTGCGTATAGCTGATATTCGTAGGGAAGGGCACGGGCGGCACCGCGTCGGGCTGCGGGTTCTGCCACGATATCGAGTTGGTACCCAAGCGCTTCTTACTGATGTCGGTCATCAACACAAAGGGAGCATTCGGCATGGCCACACGGTTGCCATATCCTTGCACCACGGTCACGCCCGCAACCAGGCCAAGCTGTGCCGCGATGAAGGCGCCCACCGCGGTGTACACGTCATCGGCCGTTGGGCTTACCGTTGAAGGCATACCAGCACCCTTGACCATTCGGCCCACGTCTCCATCACCGATATCACCAGCCAGGTCTGTGTGGCCACACCGGGCGATTGCTTGAAGGTCAGCAGGTCACCGCCTTGCTGCGTCGGGCGCACCACCCCTTGGGTGTTCCCGTACATGTGTATGCTGCGGAACACGCCCGTTAAATTCATGTTGTTGATGTGCTGCAAATCGCTGTATTTAAGCGGTTGCGATTGAATTTTTACCGGCACCGCCGTGGCGTAGGAGGGCGTCTGTTTACCCGTCGCATTGGGTGTGTTTCCAGTGCTGGCTTGGAACATCGCCGCAATGTCATTGTTGACCGACGTGATGGCGCCGCGAACGGTGGCGTGCATATTGATGCCCATTACGCTTCAACCTTCCACGCTGGATTCCGCTGCAACACGCCTGTGTCCATCAACGGCTTGGCCCGCGTGCCCGTCGCGCCTTTCTCACCCGCGGCGACGCGCGCCCGCGCTTCTGCCACGGTGCGGCCGGTCACTATCAAGCTGCTGTCGTCATCTTTCATTTTGCGTAGCATCAAGGTCACTTCACTCAGAGAGGTCTGGCCGGTTTCCACGATGGATTCCACCAGTTCATCCGTCATGCGCTGTCCCATAAGGTCAAGCGCCTTGGCTGAATCATAGTCGAATAGCTTCAGCGCCACACCCATTTGTTTTCCCCACTGCGGGGAATTCTTGGAAATCATTGGCTGGAACGTCGGGCGGGCGGGTTCTGTGGTGGTGCCGAATTCTGCCCACGCTGCAACCTGCGCAATGGATACATCAGATTCCGGGTAGGTCGCGCGGTGGCCGCTGTCTTTAGTTTCGAGATGGCCGACCTTCACAAACTTGCCTTTGCGGACGTTGCGGCCGATGTGCTCCAACACCTTGATGGCACGTTTACCACCCGTCACCCTGCCGGTGACCTTGGCCATGGCTAGAACCCTCTAAAGATTGGGCCTATGGGTCCATCATTCTGCGGGCCGATGTATCGCATCGTGCGGAAGCGCGCGGTGTCGGTCCAAAATTCGGCACCGTATTTGGTCTGAATGTAGTACGCCTGGTTGGCGTTCGCGGGTGCGTTGTATTCTGCCGCCACACTCACGCTGCCTTCCGTGGCAGCGTTTATGCGACCGACCACCCCCGGTGGGGGATTAACGTTACCCGCACCGTCATTGGTCCCTTGGTTCAAAAAGGTGATATGCGCCACCAGCAATTCCAAAAGCAACTCGCGCTGCGTGGCGTTCTGCACCAGCGAGCCACAACTATTATTCAGTTGCAGCGTGGCCCGCGTGAAATTCCTGCCCAACACCCCGGCAGCAATGCCCGTAAATTCCGGGTAATCAACCACGAACGCGGCGGGGTCAAAGGTGACAACGCCATGGACGGGTGGGGTGTTGGTGCAGGCTACTACTGGCATGGCTTAGTCTCGACGCACCGGCCTGGTGCCAAGCTGTGGGCGCCCTTCAACCGGGGCTTCTTCAATCAGTTCCGGCAGTTTGTTTGGGTCCAACGGCTCAAAGCCTGACCGCAAAGACTCGACGGCCTGCAATATTGCCTTCGCATCTTCTTTGCCCTTCGGCACCACAAAAATCAGGTTGTTGAGGCGCGCGGGATGTCGGAACCCCATACCACCTTCAGCAATCCACGCATCCCAAACGTCTTTGGGGATGTCCGTCAAGCCCGGCTCCGGGTTCAACGATGCCACCGGCTGAATAGTCGGAACTCGCTTCATCCCCTCGGCATGCGTGCCATTCAACAGCACCTTGGCGTACTTCGGTCCGTTGACCACACCACCCCATGCACCTTCCGTGTGTTCCACTCCAATTTCGAGCCACAGGCCGTGGGGGAGTTTGCAACCAATTCTGATAAGTTCCATCGTCAATTCTCCATAACAATTGTTGATGCGCTCTATCGAGTGTTAGGCCCCGAAATGCGCGTTAGTAGAAACCATCGCCAGCCCGCAACCCGGAGCATTGCTGCACACGAACCACGGGGTAAGCTCTGCGCCGGTAGTCTCGCCTGCAATGGCGCTGCCGTCAACCAGGGAGGCGTACACGGGCATACCAGTATAGGCCCCGCCAGCGAAGCGCAGCCAGAAGTCACCCTTGGCCATGAGCGTTACAGGCAGCCCTTGGCGGATGCGGAACGCGCGCACCGCGGGGTCATAGAATTGCCAGGAATGACCGAAGCCGACAACGCCAGCGCCGTACCCGGAGAACAGCGGCACTACCACACCAAGCTGGTCTTGCGCGCTGGTGCGCGTGTTCGCCACAGTGTGGGCAGCGTTGTTGCCCCACCCGAAGCGCGCGGCAATCGTGCCACCAGCTTGTCCGACGTAGCCGCCCGGGCCAGCGGGCGCGGAGGGCATACGCGGCTGGCCGTTGATGTAGCGGGGGAGTGATGCGAAAGCGCCCTCGAATACTTGCGTATTGAGGGCGCGTTGGTTTCCAAACATGGCGGGGTGGTCGATTATCCGACCATCTGCACCACGAAAACGGGCCGATAGAAAATCGTGCCCCAAGTGCCGCCGCTCTTCTTCTGTTCCCACGAAGAAGACTTGGTGACCACCGCGTGGCTGCGCATCTTCTCAGTGAATGCGCACTGCACGGTGCGCTGTCCCCGAACCATCGGCGCGTACAACTGCACCAATTCGCCGCCTGCATTCACAGCGGAGAACTGCGGAATGGTGTAGATGGTGAGGTTGGGGAAGTTGGTCTTGATTTGCGTCAGCACGTTCAAGTTGGTGCTGTTAGATTTGTTCAAGTTCAACGCGTTGGTGGGCGACAGACCCATGCGCATTTCGCTCTTCGCATTCAGAATGCCGTTGGACTGCGTAATGAGCAATCGCACCAGGCGCAGAATGTCGTTGTAAATAACCAGCGGGTCCGTCTGCGTGGTCCAATTCAACGTCGGCGCAATGGGCGCTGACAACGCGGGGTCATTCACACCACCGTAGTTTTGCAGCCCGGCAATGCCGAACAGGTAAGAGTCATTTTGAAATTCCATCATGACGCGCAGCGAAGACTGGTTGAGTTGGTTGACCCAATCCACACGGCCTTCCGCTTCCCGCTCAATCTCGCGCTCGCCGTATTCGGTGAACGTCTGATAGTGGTAGCTCTGACGCTGCGGGTAGTTGATGTTCGAAGTGACACGGCCCGCCTGGCTGAAGTCACCGTATGTGGACACGTAGCCGCCGCGCTCTGCGGTAATGAACATCGCCGTATCGCTGACCCACGAACCCTTCTTGGTTTCATCGTAGAATTCAGCCGCGTTCAGGGGCTCCAACACAATCTGAATGATTGCGGGGTCCACAAACGTGGTGAACAGCGCGGGCACACCAGCGTTGGCAGCGGTCACCAGTTGCGGTTGCGCATCCATCGCCAAATCGGTGTCAATGAGCTTCAGGCCCGTGGCTTCACGGCCAAGGCTGGCCATAAAGTGGACGCCATATCGGCGGGCGAGTGCGGCTTGGTCAAATGCGATTCTCATGTGAATATTCCTGTGTTCCTAAACTGTGAAGCCGCAACCCTTAGTTGTACCAGCTTGAGATGATGGCCAACTCACCCGGCAAGCAATTCGACGCCACCGTGAACTGCGTGGCCACGTTGCCTGCTGGCACCGTGATGGTTTCCGAAGCCGTATGGACTGCCACACCGCCCGGAATTCCCAATGTGTACGTGCCGACCCCGCCCACGCCCGTGCCGAACGCTGCAATGGTTGTGCCCGCGGTGATACCGCTGCCGCTGATGACATCGCCAACCGACAGCGAGCCAGCAGAGATGGCCGTCACATTCAGCGTGAAGCTGGTGGTGGTGGCCGCTTGCGTGGCAATCGTGCCCGGTGCGGTGCTCAAACTGTAGGTGCTGCCGACAGCGCCCGGGGTTCCGGTCAACTGCGCGGTGACCGTGGTGCCCGCGGTAACGCCCGCAGACGTGACCACATCGCCAACTTCAATCAGGCTGCCCGCGGTCTGCGCGACCACGGTAAGCACGTTGGTGGCAAAGCTGGCCGTGCCGGTGAAGCCTACGGAGCCGGTGACGCTGGTGGGCGTTCCGGTGCCGCTCTGCGCAGCGCCCGTGGTTTCATCGGCATAAACCTGTTGGCCCGCCGTCGCGCCGTTGCCGAAGCGTGCCCAAAATTCGCCCTGGCTGAAAAGGGTGACCATGAAGCCTGACGGCACCAGCATGGTGGCAGCGCCAAGGAACGCGGTAATGAGTGCCTGTGCGTTGCGAGCGAAGAAACCAATTTGGTTTCCGCTGGCGTAAGACTGACTGACACTTTGGTCTGTCGGGTCAACGAACGCGAAGCGGCCGACTAGCAAGCCGGTTGGTGGGGCAACCAAGTTGCCACCAACAGCCAGCACTGATGCGCGCGGGTTGAGGCTGGCGAAATCGCCTTCAACAGCCGGGGGCGCCTTTGATCCGACGACATTTTGAAAACCATTGGGGCTTGACATGTGATGTACCTATTTGCTTATCGGCGGATACGGTCGAAGCCCGGGAAGGCTTCCGACATTGATTTGACTTTCCCGTCTGTCGCCAGTTCGGGGGATGCGCTGCCGCTGGCCTTCGTGGCCACATCGAGCATGGCGCCATACGCGGCCGGGGGAACACCGTCAACGGCAATTCCCAACTTGACCAACGCGGCCTTGTAAACTTCTGCGGCGCTGTCATACGCGACCACACCCAAGATGGGCTCAACTTTGCGGCGGGCCGCATGGAGCGCATCGCGGGCGCCAACAGCCTTGGCAACGCGCGCATCAATCGCTGCGTCCATGGCCTTCTTGTCTTTTCCGCCCAAGCCCCAATTGCCATCCTTCGCGGCGCCTTTCTCTTCGGGGTCTTCGTTGTCTTCATCTTCACCATCCACTTCCTCTTCGTCATTCGTGGAATTGGTGATGATTTCAGTTTCCGGGCCTTCGAGATTCAACACACCGTCTTTGGCTGCCTTATCCTTCGCGGCCTTGTCGGCTGCGGCTTTATCCTTGGCTGCCTTGTCTTTCGCGGCCTTATCCTTTGCGGATTTGTCCAACGCCATTTGCGCGTCAACGGCTGCGGTAATGTCTTCCGGCTTCGCATCGGTCGCGAAGAAGGGAGCAAGCGAGGCAATCAGGGTAGCAACTTTCATGGGCATAACTCGCGTGGAAATGAGAAGTAGATCAACAAGTGGTCCAATCCTATACCAACCGGATCACACTATGCAACAGCCGAATCATGTACGAACGCATCCGGACCGACGCGGCCCGCTTCCACCAGTGCCACGTGGTTGCCCACCAGCCTGGTCATACGGCCATCGTATTTGACCCCATCGACTTCACCAGGGGACATGTCAACAACGTACCGATACCCGCAAGAAAGCTCCCGTTGTTCTCCGGACTCGATGACGCGGATGGCTTCAGCATCCCACACGGTGATGTCAGCAATTAGGAACGGGTGACGGTATCGCACGTTGCTGATAGTGCCTACCATATAAGGCTTATTCGGTTGATCTGCTGTGGAAGCCACATGCTGCATCATCAGCGGGATGCGCTCATACGTGGCCTTCGCGGCCTCAAGCTCCGCAGCATCGCGGTAGAGCATGTACGCGCGACCGGGCTCAAGTCCCAAGACTTCGCTGCCGGGGATTTCGCGCCCGTAGTATGGGCACACGTTGGCCTTCGAGATGTTGCAGGATTCGACTACCAAGCGGCCGTCCACCGTCTCCACACGCAGCGAACGGTCAAACGCCATGCGCCGGTCATTGGCGGCGACGGCCGGGCAGTCATTGGCCTCAAGGTCAATGTCTTCATCTTCTTCAAGCTCGATATCTTCGCCCGCTTCATGGTAGGCAATCGCTACAGCTTGGGCCGTGGGTTTGCCTGCCCGTTTTTCGGTGGCTACGTTGGCGCTGAAGGCGGCTTTAGATTTTCCGGCTTGGAGTGGCATGCCCCAAGCATACGGCAGGTTACTTGATGTTGTCGAATCCGGGGATAATAGACTTGGATGTGCAGCGGCAGTTGGGGAGGGTGCCGGGCCAACATTGTTGCTTGGCCAGCGGGTCATACACACCATCCGCTAGCTTGAATACCAGCTTATCTGCACCCCATCGGACATGATGGCTGCGGGGCACTTTGCCGCCACCGCTGTGTCGCCACACTGCTTCGGTTATGCCAAGCTCCTGCCGCCGCGTGTTCTCAATGACGGCCTTGGCCTTGTTGTTTTGATCCCGCGCTATGAATGACGCGCGACGGTGGGACACCCCATAGTTGGCCTGCAACTCTTTGCGCAACGTGCCCATGTCGCCACCGCGCATGACTGACTGCCACACGCTGGTGCTCACATCCTTCAAGAATTGTTGGGGGATGGACTTAATCAAGCCCACGTTTTCGTGCAGGACCGCGTGGTAATTCTCCACGCTTTTCTTCGAAGGCGCGAAGGTCACGGTGAACCCGGCAGACTTCAGCGCCGCGTTGAATGCTCTATCTGTGGTGGCGAAATTCTTGGTAACGAATTTTCGGCCAAGGTCCAACGACATCTTGTTGAACTTCCGTTGCCACAGGCCACCCCATTTTTTCAGCGCTCGATTCAGCGCCACCGTGGGTGTGGGGGCATCCTGCGCGAAGCCCGCGGTGGGTGTGTTGGACTTCCACGCGGCTTGAATATGGCACAGCATAGAGTTGGCGCAACGTTCCAGCAGGTCTTGCAATTGCTTGCGATACCATGCCTCCACACCTTTGTTGGAGTGGACAGGAACCAGCACTATGGGCTTGCTGGTGGGGTTTATTAGCTTACGCGTACGCATCCGCTTCAGCCCATAGCTCATTGATGCCCGCATCATTCAGCACAATGGCGTCAGCCGCTATAGGTGCGTCACTCACGTGGCTGCTGCGTACCAATCCCGGCCGCGCAATGCCAATGATTGTGCCGCCTAGGTCACGTACCAACTTGGCTTCGTTAGTAAAGCGTACATCGGTGATGACAATGCTGTCACTCATGCGCATGCTGTTCAACATCTTCTTAATCCAGAAGTCCTGCCGTATCTGGTTGCGCAAGCATTCGGTGCCTAACTTCTGCAAAAAATCTCGCGTGCTAAAGCCCCATTCAGGCAGGATAGCATCGCGGTCGAAGCCCTGTTGGCCTTCCATCTCCCACACTTCACGGCCCAACAGGATGGCCGCGGCTGCCTTCAATGGCGTGGCGAACGCACGGCGCACATAGCCGTGATGGCCCACCAAACGTTCCGCAAAGGTATCCTTGCCGCAGCGGGGCAGCCCGGTCAATCCAATCAGTTTCATAGCCGATATTTTCCATTGACGATGGTGATTAGTTGGCGCTTGCCATTGGCGTACACAGCCCCGTGGGTGTGCAGCCAGCCCGACACGCCAGCCGCGTTATATTCGAGTTGGAGCCGCGAAGACGTGCCAATCTGCATGGCGCCTTCATTCGCGCCCGGACTGTGGGCATGGCCTATCATGACGCGTACACCGACACGGCGCAGATTCTTGATAGAGCCGCGGGCGCCGTTGGGGCCACGGTCACCATGCAAGTCCATCTGAATGCCCTTGACGCGCGAGCCCTCACCACCCTTGCCGGTGAGGCACACCACCTTGACGCGTTCCCTGTCCCACGTCTCATTCATGATGCGGTTGACCCAATACGGCCACGGGTTGGTGTACTCCGTGCCGCCCGGGCCAATCTTTGCGCTGTCGTGCATCACCTTGGCAGTTTCGAGGTAGAAGGCACGCTGGATGACGGGCAGCTTTTTCCAATCGCTTTTGATAATCCACGTATTCAAAAAGCCGTCGCTGTGGTTATCGGGCACGATGTAGGACGTGGCGTATAGCGGGGTTCGCTGTGCCACGAAGTTGACGGCCTCACGCACTTCCCCCATGGCGTCGTCATAGCCCGCCCTGGCCTTCGCCGCTTCGTTGAACGGGTTGCCGAAGTGGTGATGGTTGACCGCATAGCCGTCATTCACGTCATGGAAATAGATGCGCTTGGGCTGTAGGGCCTCAATCAAACCCTTGGGGCCGAACGTCGCGCGGTCCACCTTTGGGTCCGTGAAGCGGGCGTGACTGTCACCAATCGCGATGCCTTCGCAGGGCGGGGCCTTCTCCACACCCGTGGGCGTATACATCGTGTCAATGTCAATGCCCACGCCATCGTCGGTGAAGTTGACGTGGCGGGCGTAGAAAATGCCATGCTTGTCAAGTTCCACAATCAGCACACCATAGCAGTGGTGGAATTCACCACCGGCACCAGCACGGCTGTTGGTGTAGTTCGCGAGCGTGCAAGCGCCCGTGGTGGTCATCAGCTTGGCCATCTGGCCACCGGGCACAGGCACGGTTTTGAATTGGTATTTGGTATGGCCCACGATGGTGGACTCCCCACCAGTCAGCCCTTCGAAGCCCGTTAGCGGTTCCGCGGCAGTGGGTACAATCTTGATCGATCCGGCACACACCAAATTGGGGTTCACCTGCATGCGCTGGTTGAGCCAATAGGGGCGGGTCTTTTCGTCCCATCGCTCTGCATCTTCTTGCGAGCGTGACCACTGTGATGTGGGGTTTTTGTAGCGTAATTGAATCACGGACAGGTGCGCCTTCAGATGGTCACGCATGCCTAGGATGGCTGCCCACACCTTCGGGTGGACGGGTGTGCCGTTCTGCGCGGCCGTGAAGAGAAACCGCACGGTGCCCTTGGGTGCCAGGTTGGCGTGGATTTCCCGCACCTTCGAGGCTTCCGCCAGGGGGTGGTGGGCTGCGTGGAAATCCTTGAGGGTGCGTGCGGTTGTCATGGCCTATTCTCCGCGGAGCTTTGCCGCTGTCTTTGCGTTGCCGAAATATACACGCTTCACGCTCTTACCGTGAGCGGCCGGTGTTTCCACAATATGGGCCTCAAATTGGCCCCGGTACTTGGCGATTTCACCCGTGCTGATGCTGGCCAGCTTCATAAAGTCCACTTCGTATTCATAGTGTTCCGGGCCAACCTTTGCGATTTGCTCCAAGGCCGCGCGCATCTTCTTGGGCACGATGACATCACGGTCATGCGCGTCACGAAAATCAGCGATGGTGCGGGCGGGGGTCGATTTACTTGCCATTGGTCTTTGTCTCCGGTTTGGATTTAATCAGGGCGCCACGGAAATACCGCGGCCTGTCGTCACCTTTTCGCGGGCTGGTGAAGGGGTCGGCAATGTGCTCACGGATGCTGTCAGCAGCACGCTGCGCCATACCCGCATCAGTCACCTGCCGCATAGATTCTTTTCTTAATCGCATCCTCGCCCCTTTACACTCACACCATCAGCGTAATACCCGCCAGCACCATTGGCCTGGCCGGGCTTTGATAGAAACACATCCGCATCCACCCAACCCTTCGGGCAGTGGAAGCCCCAACGGCGCCGTGGCGGAAACCGAAACCACAACGTCCACACGGGGCGCTTGTCGAAGAGTACCACGCGGTGTGGGACTTCAGCGCGTCGGAAGTAAGGCACGAACGGTAAGCGACGGTGCAGAATATCTTGGACGCGCATGCCTGTATACCAGCGCCAGCCAGGCACTTCTTCGCACTCTCGCACGATTTCCGCGAAGCCTTGCGGGCTTAGGATGATGCTGATGTTGTCGGCTTTGTGGTCATGCAACGCGCGGTCTTCGTCGCTGCGCCACCATTTGTGCAGACAGAGTTGCCAGCCACGCCAGTTAAAAAATACCCAACGCCACGTTTGTGGGTCGGCTGGCGGGCCTATGATTAGGTCGGGGGCTCTCACTGGTTGCGAAGGCTACGCGATGGATGACGCTGCTGTCAATCCTTCTTGGCGGCTTTTTTCGCTGCGAGCGCCAACGCGTTCTTCCGGTCTTTGTCATTCTCGCTTGACTGGTGTTCGCGGTCTTTGTCCGCTTCACTCGATGCGTGCTCAAGGGACGCGCCTTCGCCATCATCGTCACCGTCACCTTCGCCCGTCAATTCTGGTTCCGGCAGGCCGGGTGCATCGCCGCTCAAGCCATCGTATCCGCTGGTGGGGTCTTTCGACAAACGGTCACGGACTTCTTGCGGGTCCAATACACCCTTGTCGATATACACGCCATCGCGGTCTGCGTCGCTCTTCCGCTCTTCAGCCAATTCCTTGGCCGTGGGTTCATCAAGCGGCACCCACTCATGCGTGATGGCATCGTCAATGACACCGTACAGGTGACACTGGATTGCCTCAATGCACAGCTTCAAGTTAGCGTCGGGGCCGTTCTGTTGCTGCGAGGATAAAAACTCATGCCATACTTGTATCTCGCCCTCACTGTCGGCATTGAGCCCGGCAGGGGTGATGCCTGTCATGATGACCAGCGGTTGGTGGACAATCGCCGCCATGTGCTCCTGGCTCTGCGCTTGGAGCTTATCGAGTGATGCCAACGACGTGTCGGCCTTCACAATCTCTTCCGTGGCCTTATCCAACAGCATCAAGCCTTGGTTGTCGCGATTGTTCGCGAACAACTGCGCGCGACCCATCACCCCACCATTCTCCGTGTCTTCGAGCAACGCAGACAGGTTAGTCAGCAGCGCGGTGATGCTGAATTTGTGGATAAGGTCATTGACTGACTTGCGCGTGCGCAGCCACATGTTGACGGCTGGCTCAAGCAACTGCGTCCACGACAGCCCACCGAAGTTGTAAGCAGGCTTCAGCAGGTCGGGCACCGGGCGTGACAGGAACATCAGCAGCCGCGTGTGGTGGGTCTTCTTGCCCATCACGAACCACGAAGACGGCTTGTAGAAATCGGGCCGCGTCGGGTCCGTGGCGTTGTACGAATACGGGGTGGTCCAATATGGTTCAATCGGCTGGAACCCAAGCAACGAACCCTTTTTGATTGACTGCGCGTCAATGACCAAAGGTAGCTGGCGGGTATTGTCATCTTCCTGGCCCTTGATGCGGATGTACAGTTGCCCGCGGCCAAAGAAGCCGTCATAGGTGATGCACGTCCGGAAATGGTCGCGCAACTTCATGTCTTCCATGCACTGCGTGATTTCCGTGATTTTGTCAGCCAGCGGGTCAGCTTCGGCGGGCGCCGCGTTTTCGCCGGGCTTGCCTTCATCTTCTGCAATATCCACGGTACCGTCTTTTTTCTTTTTCTTGTCCGTGGCCTTGAGCTTCACCCATCGGCGGGTCATCTCCGCGGCCTGCATCTCAGATGGGGCGCGGTACTCCGCGATCTGCACCAACTGTGCTAGGTACGGATAGCCTTGGAAGAAGTAGCCAAACGCCAAGTTGGAGTTGCCCCAACCAAACAACGTGCCCACATCGGGCATGGCGTCATAGGCAATCTCTTTGCAGCCCGGGCTGTCCATCGCCAGCACCAATGCGGTGCCCGTGGGCGGCTTCTTAGGGATGACACCGGGCGGCAATTCGGGCAGCCGAAGCTCACCGTAGTTTGGGTTCAACTGCCGGATGATAGCGGCGCCATCGAGCGCCCCCGCTGCCTTTTCGCTGGTGCGACGCACTGCGCGCATCAGGTGCTTCAGCGTTCCCGTGGGAACAATATCGGTCTTACGGGCGCGCACGGGGCGCTTGGGGGCGGGTTTCTTCATATCGGGGAGTATGCCACCGGGCTACCGGGTGCGTCCACCTGTGGCCGCTAGTATGTCATCTGTGATGACCAGGCGCCCGACGCGCGGGGCCATGGCGATTATCACGGCATCAGCCAGGTTGGGCGACAGGGCACCCTTGTCAATGGGGGCCTTGTCTATCAGCATTTTGCCCGCGTTGTCTTGCTTGTATTGGGCCTGTGATAGCTCCGATTTCAAGCGCTCAAAATCCTTGTAACCGCTGGATAGGCTGATGCAGTCTTCGACCTTCGGCAGCGGCATGGACGGGTCGCCGCGGCCCGCGGCCGTCTCCACCAGCAGCCAGGTATTGCGGAAGCGCCAGCGAGCGGTAAACCACGCTTGGGCCTTCAGGTTTTTATAATAATCTTCGTTGGTGCGGTCCGTGCCAGGCGCGATGGACTCCGGGTCCACAGGGGACGCGCTGCCGCGGTACATCGTGGCCCGCACCGTGCGCATGCGTTTGGCTTTGCGGCCTTCGTTTATCTTGCGTGCGTCTCCACGGATGCCAACGCCCATGCCGTCACCGTCATACGCAAATTCTGGCATTTCGTACTCGTCGCACAGGGCAAACGCTTTTTCCGCTGTTTCATATAGGTCCGAGTCTTTGCCGGTCCACATCTCGGCGTACCGGATGACGATACCGTGGCGCACGGCCAGGGCATTCTTATCCTTGCCGCGGTCTGCAATATCGAGCCCGGCCAGCTTCACACCGTTGACGGTCCACCCCAACTTGATATGCGCGTCAACTGCTGCCTGCACGTAGTTGTACGGGATAACTATGCCTTCCATCGACGCATCAAATTGTTTCATCACTTCTTGGTTGAACGTGATGGGGTCCAACTCAAAGCGCTTCTTTTCCAACCATACTTCATCTTTGCGCAAGTCATCGAACCAATCAAAGTCAAAACGGTGCTTGGTGCCCGCATAGCGTCGGGCCTTCTCCGCAAAGGGGTTGGCGCTGCCGTTCACCGATGACATGTCTATGCGGCAATCAGTGGATGCGGACACGGCCGCGTCTACAATAGCGGGCTGCATTAAGTGCGCGGCTTCGTCCACGAAGAAGATAGCCTTGCGGCCACCGCGGCCCATGCGGTCACCCGCGTCCCCGGTGATACTGCTGGCAGTCTGCGGGAAGGTCAGCATTTTATGGCTGCTGCATTTCTCCACGGTCCACCCGCCGCGGAATTCTTCGGGCAAGTTCTCAAGGAACATGCGCCCCTTAAAAAATAGAGTGTCCGGGTTTTTGGTGCTGTCTAGCTTGTCTTCGGTAGCGCTGCCAAAACCTACCATCATATTTTTGTGGAAGATGCACAGTCCACACGCGGCAGCAAACGCTATCCATGATGCACCCACGTCGCGCGCTTTTACCAATACCCCGGGCTCGCTCGATTGCCACAGACCAATTATCCATTCAACCAATTCAACCTGCTTAGGCATCAGCACCATGGGCATGATGGGGTTGCGGCCCTTACCACTGACACGGGGGTCAACTGTAACGGCCCAATCGCTGATGAAGTCAGCCACGTGGTCTTTGTAGTAGGCCCGAACGGCCGTAAAGCGGTCAGGCGCCGCGCGCAGCCACTTCAGGCGCTCGATGCGCTCAAGCCATATGGGCTGGTAGTCGGGGTTTTTGAAGTCAAGCGGGGGGAGAAGTATTGCAGCGGCCATGGTTTCCCAAGCTCCGTTAAATTACCCCGGACGGATGCGCCATGCAGAGCCGTTAACCGGGGTGTACTGCGGAACTGTGACACAGCACTAGGAATCCTGCAAATTTTTATGGTGTGATGGCGGGTTGGGCAATAAGCGCACCAGTTATGAATAAGTGGTGCTGTGTTGAAACTGTGACGCAGTTGGCATACATTGACACGTGTGTCATCCAAGATGCTGCCCATGCGCTACGTAATCGTTTTCAACCCGAACACTTGCAGCCAGACTTGCCACTCCGCAGCATGCAGCGCGGCCACCGATGTGGAAGGCCTGCGGGTGCGGGGTGAAGAGTTTCACACAGTAGCAGCGGCTTTTGAATCCGCGCTGTTCGATGAACGCGAGCGCAGCGCTTGCGATGACCCCTTGACCATCACCAAGGTATACGGCTGGAAAGTTCACAAGTGTACGAAAGTGTGAACTGTGACACGCTTGTCAACCTAGCTATCATCCAAGATACGTACACCAACCACCAGGGAGTAGATGAAGATGGCAGCGAACAATCAAGGGATTTGGCACTTAAACCTGAACGGCGCCGTGGCCTGTAAACGCCAGACTGCGCATATGTACATCAAGATTGACGAATTCCGCGCCTACGGCATGGCCAATCATCGCCGCTGTGTCCGGTGTGTGGCACTCCTGGCCAAGATGGACGCCAGCGCGGCTCGCAAGGCCGCACGCGAGGCTGCGGCTAAGGTGGGCACATGAACAATGACCCACGCTACACCGGGGTGGCGCTCATGCTGCCCCAAGTCCTGCCACCCATCACCAAGGTGGACGCGCTGAAGGCATACAAGCGCCTGGTGCGGGCCTTCGGCGGCACGGCCGACATACCCGTGGGCGTACTCGAAAACCGGGGCGGGCGCCCTATACGGAGCAACTACCGCAGCCGCGGGCGGCAGGTGTGGGCATCGAGTACGCCCACCAGCAGCCACCACAAGGGATGGGGGCGGCTAATCCACGATGCCAGCCACTACGTATTCAGAAAGCGCCACCCGTCAGCCCGGCCCCACGACGGTGGCCACGCGCAGCTTGAAACACAGATGGCCCATTATGTGGTCAAACACAACCTGATTGAGCGGATGCAGCCCAAGCCTAAAGTGGGACGCAGTAAGGTTGACAACAGCGTCAAGTTGGCCAAGACTGACGCGGCCATCAAACGGTGGCAGACCAAAGCGAAGCGCGCGGCCACGGCCTTGCGCAAGCTAAACGCCAAGCGTAAACGAATTCTGAGACTAATGGAGACACCGGCCACATGACTGACACCAACAACCCCATCCCCATCAACCAGCCCGCGGCGATATCAGCCGCCACCCCGATGCTGCGCTACCGCGTGCAGGAGGCCAACGGCCAGGTGCATGTGGGCTACTTTCTACCGGACCCGGACAAGCGCGGCACCGTCAAGCTGGTGGCGCGCACGCAGCATAACAACCGCGGCATTGCTGATGACCGCATAGTCAAGCGCGCATTGGCTGCCGCGAAGAAGGGCGGCAAGCCGTGGGTGCAATACGTGTTCACACAAGATACGGGCGCGTTCCAAGCATTCGAGACAGAAGCGGCAGCCATCGACGCTGCCACCAAGTCTGAGTTGCCCTGCGTTCTGTACCGACCGAACGGCACGTGGGATGCCCTATGAATCAAGCCGAACACATCTTGACGCAGTGGCTACTGGCGTCCACCCACGCTGAAGCCCGACGCGACTACACGGGCGATGACGTGCGGGCCATCATGACTTGGCAGGCGGAGCGCGCGGCCGGGTATCCGTTCAACCCTGCGGCCGTGCTGCCAGCAGTGTGGCAACTATGACCCGCTGCACATGCGGCTACGTATCGACGCCCCCGCGTAAAATGGTGATAGGGGACATCGTGCCGGATTGGGTTTGGGACACGGCTTACAGAGACACACAGCCGATGTGGCCTTGCAATATGGGGTGGCCATCATGAGCGAACTACAACGCGCCTTTGAACGCTGGTTCACCGGCACCTATGACAACACCATCATGGACACGGACACCAAGGGCGCCTACATCAGCGCCACCACACAGCTGGCGTGGGCGGCCTTCAAGGGCGGCCGGGCATACATCCCGCGGGCCAAGGTGGCGTGATGCGCGGTGGGTGGACAGACCTACACCGGGGGCTCAACCAGCCCCGCACAGGGCTGCCGCTCGATGCCATGTGGGAGCGCCACTACGCCTTCGAGTGGATGGGCGCGCCCCCGGACATCGCCGCGCAGCAGCGCTTACAGCGCGTCATGGAGACGCCCCCGGAGTACCAGCGCCGCGGGTGGGTCGAATTCGACAGGACGCGCAGCCGATACGCTAAAACGTGACGTAGATCACAGCAGTTGACACGCTTGTCATCCAAGATGTGCTCACCAACCAGGGAGTACGCAGAGATGGCAAAAGAGTTTCAAGGTTTAGACACCCCGCAAGACAACGCGTTGCAGCAGTGCATTGACGCGTATGCCGCTGACGGATACCTGCTGATTGCCGACACCACGCCCGGCCAGTATTACAAGCCCTTCGAGGGCAGCGAGCCGTGGGACTGCAAGTGCGTCGCCATCTGGAAAGACTCGGAAGGCCGCGTGTGGGCGGAAGAGTACTAGCACATGGCACGCAAAGACGGCTTCCGCCCATCGGTCATCAACGCTGCTGAATTCACGTTCGTGTCCCAACACTACCTTGGCCACTCAGAAGAGGCATGGGAAGCGCTGTGCAATGAGATGGCCGACGAACACGAAAACCTGTTGGCGCACCAGGAAGCGCACCCCGGCTTCACGGTGGCGGGTCACAAGTGGCCCGGCATCTGCGATTGCTGCGGCGCCCGGTATCTCTACGGTGCAACGTTCCACACGGCTGTCACCAACACCTATATCAGCGTGGGCAATACGTGCGCTGGCAAGCTGCGCATGGGTGACCCGGTGGCGTTTAAGCGATTCCGCGACCAGGTAAACACATGGAAGAAGCACCAGGAGCGCGTGGCCAAGGCCCGTGCCTACCTGACCACAGTGGGCCTGCTGGCCATGCTCGATATGTACTTGGACAAGGCCAACCGCTCCATAGAATTCCCCGAAGTCACGTTGCGCGACATGTGCAGCAAGGTCATTGGGTGGGGCAGCGAGTTGAGCGAGAAGCAACAGGCATTCGCCCACAAACTCCTGAAGCAGATTGCAGACCGTCCCAATCTCGAAGCCGAACGTGAAGCCCGCGACGCAGCGCGCAAGCCGGTGCCGGTCACTGACAAGCGCATCACCATTGCAGGTATCGTTATCAGCGCCAAGTATGACCAAGGTGGATGGGTGGACGGGCAGAGCTTCCCGCGCCCGGAGTCCATCAAGATTGTCATAGAGACGGCCGAAGGTTGGAAGGTGTGGGGCTCTGCGCCTCGCGAGTTGTATGGTGCTGTGGGCTACTTGGAGCGCGCACCGGATGACACCGCGCCCATTAAGTACCGCAGCATGGAGCAAGCGGCAGCCGACCTGAAGGGTGTGACGGTGCAACTTGACGCGCGTGTCACGGTGAGCGATAAGGATAGCAAGTTTGGTTTCTTCAAGCGGCCCACCAAGGCTGCCATCGTCACACAACAGGAGATTGCAGCGTGAACACCTACACCCTGATTGGCCAGCGACGCCCTAGCACGTGGGGCGGCTGGTCACAGATGGTCTGTGTGGGTGACCGGCTCTACATGGTGTCGATGCGCACCGGCAAACGTATCCGCATTCCCTACAAGCCGCGCGGGCCAGGCGCCTACGGGCACCAGTGGATTGGGCGCGTGCATTCCATTGATGATGGCAAGCGCATCGAGTGGGAAGACATCGTTGGCGGCTCCATCGGGGTGCGCGGCCTGCTGCGATACGCAGATATTTTGACTGACACAGGAGATAACGCAACATGAATAAACTGATGATTAAGCGGGCGCAACAGTTCGCCGCGCAACTCATAGCCAACCGGCGCACGGTGCGCAATTGGACGCATGAGGGCGCCCAAGACTACCTTGAGCAAGCCTACCAAGCCGGGGCACGCTCGATGGACAGGTGGCATAAACGGCGCTTGGCCAAGGCGGTGGGTGTGGACGGCACCGTGCATGCTGGCTTCAGCATCATGTCAACCGATGATGGTAAGGGCGAAGTGCTCACGATACCGGCCCTGGCTGCTGACACGCGGCGCCCGCACGGTAGCTGCTTGGCATGTGGGCGGGCTCTACGCGCTCAAGGGCGTTGCAGCAGCGATGAATGCCCTGGCTTAGGCGGCAGCTACGGTGGCATATGAGCACCGTCACCAGCATCATCAACCGGCTGACACACGGGCTGCGGGTCACCAGGGCGCGCGGCAAATCGGTGGCGCCCATCGGCAGCACCAACAGCGCGTGGGCTCGATACTGCATCAACTACGGGCACAGCTTCCGCACGTACACGCTAGGCTATGAACTGCTAGTGGGCGCCGATTGCACCGACCAGGGCAGCGTGTGGCAACAGCGGGGCTTTGCGGCGCTCGCAGAGCACGTGGGGAGGCTGTGACATGGCCGTCCACTGGCGCAGTGAGGGGACACGGCAGACGGCATGCGGGCGCCCGCTGACGGTCAACTATGCTGAATTCGATGTGGGCCACGTAAACTGCCGCACCTGCCTGCACACGCTAGGGCTCTTCGTGCCGCTGGCCTACCTACGCCGCCACCAGTTGCGCTGGCGTATCGAGAATGACCCCGCATGGGCCAAGTTCGCTTGGATGCTGAAGACATGACGCGCCCCGTACACTGCTATGTGGTCACGGTGAACGGCTGCATGGTGTTCACGCTGCTGGCCCGCGATGTCACCACAGTGGCCGACCTGCTGCGCTCCGCGCTGCGCGTTACCATCAGGCGCATCCTATGAGCCGCCGCGATGCAGGACCTAAGCGCCGGGCCAACGCCTACGCCCAACGCAATTACCTCACCTTGAGCCCGTCCGACATCAAGGCCGCGCTAGTCAGGGCGTGGATGTCCGGGTACGGCAGCGCTGCCCGTGCACGACGCGCTAGAAGTGTGACGCCCATCACGCCAAGTGACACGGGCGTCACCCAAGATACACGCACCCCATACCGGGGCAACCAGGAGTAGATGACAATGACTCAAGTACACAAAGCCAACCAGCACAGCAAGCGCGCGGGCAACCTGTGGCGCAACCGCGCCCATAAGCGAGCGTTGCACGTACACGTACAGGGACCAAACCGCGCTGACCGTCGCCTACCGCTGCGCCTGGCTCATGCTGCCGACGTAGCCGCCAAGGCTGCCGAGAAGGCACGCAAGGCCGAATTGGCCGCAGCCATCCCCACACACCCGGTGTTCGCGGCGCTGTCGCCCGAAGCACGGGCCACCATCGCGAGCAACATGGAGCCGCCGCAGTCATGAGCGAGTCCGACGCCAACCGCATGTTGAGCGACACTGCGCGAGTGCGGGTGCTGCCCGACGTGTTGGAGGATACGCAGCGCATGCCGGTGGATGACCGGCGCAAGCGCATGGCTCAAGCCTACGGCCTACACACGGCCTTCAGGAACGGGCACGACGTACCGGGCCGTGAACGTCGGCGCCCTCACACCGTGGGCGAGCGGCGCCCGGAGTACACACCGAAGCCCTGGCAACAGGCGTTCATTGACTTCATCAACGACGGGAGTAAGCACCTGTGAGCAACCGTAACAATCAGCAGCGCCGCGTGGCGCGTCGATTCAAGCGCACGCAGCGAGCGACACAACACCATCAGCGGGGCGATGCCACAGTGGTGGCGTGCTTCGTGCTGTTGGCCGTCATCCTGGCCATGGTGGCTGGCCTGTCCCTCAACAGGTCGGGCCGCATCAACGGCTGGATATCCCGGTGCAACGCTGCGGGCGGGCTCGCTGTGCGCGTGCAGGACATCGGTGACAGCCGCCTGTACTGTGTGCGCCGTGACGTGCTGGTGCCGGAAGAGGGGCGCACACTGTGAAGCCTCGCGACCCCGAAGCACGTCTATTATGGTGGACGCTACTGGCTGGCGTGGCCATTGGCATCGCGATATCAGGCGTTGTGGCGTGGGCGATCTACGCCATTATCGTGTGGACAGAGCTATGAACATGGAGCGCCTTGGCAACGCTGTCAACTGGCTGGCGGTGCCGCTGTTCATCATCTGGCTGTGGTATGCGGGGTTCACTCCCGTCATCTGAAGCCGCGGGCACTGGCCATCATCGTCACCGTGGAGGGAGAACCCGAACGTGTGGCCAGTGCCGCGAGCTAGCGCCATGTGTAACGCGCCGTGACCATCCTAGCGCGTTCGCTTCACCATTGCCATATACCCATCAGCCGGGTCAGCGTTCGTGTCCATGGGCGCATCCACGGGCGGGGGCAGCCCTAGCTCACCCACTTTGCCATCGGTCTGGTAGGCGCCCAACAGCTTGGCCACTTCTTTGCGCGCGTCTTCGCTGTTGGCCATGAGCACTTCCAAGTCACCCTTGGCTCCTAGCTTCACGCCCTTGTAGAGTTTGCGCGCCTTGCCGGTGAGCTTGTCCGAGTCCGTCACGAACACGATACGCACCCCGGCCCCGTAACACGTTGGGCATGCGGGGTTGGGCTCGCGCTGCGGGTCGAAGTCAAAGCCGCCACGGTCACTTGGCGCCTTCATCAGTGGCTTGCTGTCAGCGCTGACACCCGCGTCAAGCGCGTCTTGTACAGCGTAGGCGTACTCCGCGTCTTGCCATTGATACGCGTGCCCGACGCCCCAACAGTGCCGACAGTTGCGCGAGGCCACGCGTATCAAATCGTTGGCGTCAGCGTTGGAAATATCAAGCTGCGTTTGCAGCACGTCGCGAGCTTTGATGACGGTTGACGCTGCCGCCAAGGCTTCAAGCTCTAGAATCCTTAGCGCGACCTTGGGGTTATCCATTTCACGGCTGGCGCTCACCCACACAGACTGCGGTTGCGTCAAGCGCCCCACGTTGTACGCCATCCGGTACGCTGTGCTTGCGTTGCGATATTCCACATAGGCACGCGCGAAGGCTTCTTGCTTCGCGGTGAGCAAATCGGCCTTTAATTCAATGGTTTGCGGCACGGCAGCGTTCATATGTCCACAGCCTACCGTAACGCCTAGCACCGTCAAGCCCCCTTGAATGCCTCGAATTGGGGCTACATCTCTCACGTATTTAGAACTGTCTGTTAATAAAAGGTATTGTATATATTGTATTAGATGGTGTATCTTGCAACTTGCAATCTAAATAATACCTTTTAATTATGGAGAGCCCCCGCTATGAACCAAATGTTACTCAGAATCACCGCCCGCGAAACCGGCCAAATGTTCTACAGCACCGGTAAGCCTTGCAAGTATGGCCACCACGCCCAACGCTACACCAGCACCGGGGGTTGTATCGAGTGCTTGCGACCCGGCCACACCGCCAAGGCGCTAGATGCGCTCCAAGCCCAAGTGGTGCAACGCTACACGTTGTATACGCTGATACCCGTCAATGTCACTATAGAAGACAAGGAAGAGTTAGACCGCTACTTGCATGCCTGTCTAGTGCAGTTCGATAAGTCCAAGGGTTGGCCCGTCGCGTTGCACGGCAATCCATTGACTTGGGCCGTAGAACACAATCGCCCCATCCGAGAATACAAGGCGTAGACGTGCAACGCATACGCCGACGTTGCAAGGTGCAAGGGCGCAAGCGCAGCTTGAAGGCTTGGGAGCTTGCAAGGCTTGCACGCAACGCTAGGCAACGCTGTGACTGTAGCGCCATGCCCTACCCGCATCGACGCGGTAGCGCCAGCACGGTGCGCATCGGTAGGGCGTCGATATCTGTTAAGTGTGAGCCCTGACGCGGTGCACCCACGTGTACGATGGCGTCATGCCACACACTACTTGCCACTGCCCGCGTGATTGCCCTTGGTTCCTGCCCGGTGAAGATGGCAGCGAAGACGGGGACGATTACGCGGGCGATTCATTTTAAACAGTGTGACACAGCGGTATTGACAGCCGTGTCATGTCCTGCCAGGATGCGCGTACTGCCGGGGGTTTCCCGGTGTAGCTCGCAGGCACCATATGTTTGCACTCGTACTGCCCAATGGCTTGATGTACGCGCCTAAGCTCGCATCAACGCTGACCCGCTGCCCCACACAGGCGGCACGCTGGAAAACACCCGAAGCCGCAGCGCTCGCGTGCGATAAGGCGAACGCGCAGCGCACCCGGCTAGAACAGAAGTTTGAACTGGTGGTGCTGTATTCCGAAGCCGATGTGGGGGCCACATGCGCTGCATAATCGCTTGGATGCTGGTGGGCCTCATGCTCCACGCCTGTGCCGGGTGTGTGCCGGTAGAGCCCCATAAACCCATAGTTACCTTCGAGAATGTGGTGTTGGACGGCGGGCGCCAGTGCGTCGTGGGATACGCCCACGATACTGCGCAGGCCATCCCGTTTGGTTTTACATGCGACCCGAAGAAGGTGGCACTGTTCCAACCGCATCCGCTGCCTGATTGGATGCCATGGGGTGCACCATGAACCGCACCATACTGTTGTTGGTGCTGTCGTCACTGACCGGCTGCGGCACGATATCAGGTTACGTCGAAGAGCACCCACAGGTGGTGGCCGTGGCTGGTGTCGCTGTGTTGACTGCCGGTGGCATCCTGTACGCCCGTAACCTGGCACACACTAACCATGTGCAGGTAGTCCAACAGCCTCGCACACAGTTGGGGGCGCTATGAGCCGCCGCGAAACATGGGCAGCCTTCGCCGCCATCGGCCTTGAGTCCACACGCGTGCCCCGGTTGATACTGCTGTCAGGCATCTTGGTGCTGCTGATGTTCGTGCTGGCCACGGGTGCCTTCGCTCAAGAAACAGCGGCGCCTGTTCCCACAGGAACATCTTTAGCCACTCCCGGCACTGAATGGTTGTTTGATGCGGCCTTGGGCGCCGACATGCTGCAATCGTTGCAGGTGCATCGGGTACCAGGCGCGACGCAGCGCAGTGGTGTATTAGGCCCGCACGCGAATGAAGCGCAGATATGCGGGTACTTCGTCGGCATGGGAGTGCTGCATTACCTGGCCACACGGGCGCTGATACGGGAGCACGTCAGCAGCGGGCTGATACAGGCATGGGAGACTGGCACTATCAGCTTGGAGATGGTCTACGTGAAGCGCAACGCATCGTTGGGGATACATTTCTATGTCCCTTAAATACACCATACATCGACGCTATGATGGCCTGTGGGCGTTGCTCGAAGATGGTGTGTTGATGTTCAAGCACCAGTCACCGAAGGCCGTTGAAGCTCACTTACGCGACCTATTGGAGCCGCCAGCACCCATTGCCGACCTGCCAGCGGACCCCAACGCTGTAATCAACGATGTGATAGCCCACATAGCCAACACGTGGGGCCGCTATGAGCAACCGACGTGGGGCCTTGATGCGCGTGTCAGGCATAAGCCCACAGGCAAGCTGTGTGTGGTCCGCGGTTACATGGCTTGGACGCCACCCATAGTGCTGTACAGCCTAACTGAAGTGGATGGCCCGCAGTTGGAGCACCTGACCCCGCTGGCAGACATCGAGGCCGCACCGGCTGATGCGCTCGAAGACACAACCGTGATGCAGCTACCACCCGCGGCACCATGAGCGAGACTACCCGATTCCGCGGGCTGTGCGGCCACTGTGGCTGTGAAGTGCCCGGTGGCCAAGGGGTCATCCGTCGATGGAACGGCGCCGCGCGTCGCTATGCGCCGAAGTACGCCAAGAAGAATGCCATGGGTGTCATCACCACGTTGCATTGTCAGACGTGCGATACGATTTATTTAACCAATAGGAGAACCAAGAAATGAGCAACCGGTATTATGCCCTGTACGCCAACGCGGGTTGGGTGCTGTTCGATAGTTGCGTGGCCAAGGGACAAGACGCCAAGCACATGGGCATGGTGGACACGTGGAAGAGCGCCACCGACGTATGCGAAGCGCTCAATGCTGCTGACAGTGAGGCCATGGAAAGCCGCACTGTGGGTGTGTCCACGCTGGAACATATCAAAGAGTTGGAGCGCCGTGCCGCGCACGTGCAGACATACCGCGTCGAGTTGAGCACCGGCCCTGCGTATGAGACTGGCCCGATGCTGGCAGCCCGTGTGGTTAAACAGCGCGAACGCATCATAGAGTTGGAACAGCAGCGGCAGGATAAGACCAACGTGTCCAACTATTGGAAGCAGCAGCACGACGAAGCCCGCACGGAATTGGAAGCCCTGCGCAAGCGCATATCAGAACTGTGACGCGAATCGCATACAGCGGGTGACACTGGTGTCAAGATGGCACCACGTTAACCAGGAGATATGACCATGATGACTTCAACCATTGCACTGATTGCCCTTTCACCCTTCTTGCTGGCCTTCGTGGCCCGCGTTATTCGCGGCTAAACACCGCGATGCGCTCCGGGCGCCCCCGCGTCCCGGCAGCACAACTAGCCCCACCTAAACAGTGGGGCTTTTTTTTGTCAGAATATTCCTACATTATGGCAAGGCATTATCTTATGTCTGCTATGTGCGCTCGCGTACAGACGCAACTTGACACGCGTGTCAACCTACACCTGCGATGATTAATTACACATTCACACAGGAGTACATAGCATGAACAAGATTGAAGACAAGTTGGAATCGAAGAACTACGTAGCCACCGACCATGATGTGGAACTACTGGCATCCGCTCACCTGGCCAACACCGACGCGGCCAAGCGCTATGATGTTAGTTACCTGCGCATCTTGGTGCAGGCCGTCAAAGCACGCTTCAACGGTGTGAAGGGGCGCCGCAAAATCAGCGTGGCCGACAGTGAGAACCACAGTAAGTACCTGGCCGAAGTCCATACGCGTTTGTATGCCTTCGTACTCAAGGGCATCACCACACCGGAAGTGGTGGACGAAGACGGGTTGGAGGTAGACACCCGCCGCGCTCGCGCGGCGGTGCGCAACAGCCGGGCCGCGTTCGCACGTTCCAGCGCCAGCACCCTGCAAATGTTCATACGTTCCGGGGGTGACGTGCGTGGCCTCGATGTGACCACGGTGGGCAAGTCTCAACTGCGCGCGTGGGCCAAGGCACAGGAGCCCGAACACAACGCGGCAGCGGAAGCCATACAGTCTGCCCTCAAGCGCGTGGAGCGTGAGATAGCAGACCTTGACCCCGACGAAGCGCGCACCACCATTGAAGACGCCATGCAGCGATTGCAGGGCATCTTGGATGGGTTGGACAAGCCCGACGCGGGAACCATCACGCAGATGGTACGGGCACGCCCTGCGCATACCCGCCAGCCTGCCCCGTCAGGGAGGGCGCACGCATGAGCCCGGGCAACACACACCCGCCGCTCCACGGGCGCTTGGGGAACACGGAGCGTGCTTGTTTACTGCGCGCGGCCCGGCATCACTTGCTGTCTCTCAAGGATGAACATGACAAGCTGGAAAGCATGGCAGCCACCAGCGCCGATGCGCAGGCCGCAGCCGACAGCAGCGCCATGGAGCTTGGATGTTTACAAAGAGCCGTGACTTGGCTGTGGCGGGACCAACTGGCCAATGACGACGGATAGACCGGCTTGAGAGTTGACACCCCTGTCAGGTGTGGTGTATGGTTATGAGACATCCATCACACTTGACAGGGGACTACCTTGCCCACCACTCTGCTGCTATTCGCCCTCGCTTACATATTCCTGATTGCTGCCATCCTGCGCGGCATACACATCTGGCGCAAACACTTAGACCGTGACGCCATCCCCGGTTTGGACCACACTGATGTGCGACCGCTCACGGACCAAAGCCCCGACACCCGCCAAGATGTGGTCCATGGACACCAAGGCATTGACTGCGAAAATCGAAGAGTTGTTGGCCCGGCTTAGGGCTGGCGACAAGACCGCAGTGGATGACATCGTGGCTGCCTATAACAGCCGCCACGCGGCGCCCGGCACCATCCTTGTCCAAGGCTGGCGCCACGTCATCCGCTAGGGCTTGGCCTTCTGTGCGGCCTCATACGTCGCTTTAATCTGCCCCACGTCGGTCATCATCAAGGTAGTGTGGTCATTGCGGACGTACAGCACCGGCCCGGTGGTGCCGTCGCTTAGGAGGCCCGCCACGCGGCCTTCAGGCAGCCCGGGGTGTATCCGGTAGCCTAGGGACTCAATCATGGCCTGCCGGGCAGCGCGCGGGATAGCGCGAGCCCTGCCAGCCTGCACCAATAGCTGGTCAACCTTTACCGAATTAATCCACCCACCCGCGAAGCCAGCCAGGCCAGCGCGTGCGGCCTCCAATATTTCTTGTTCCGCGGCGCCGAAGCTCACTAGGATGTGTTCGGCCGTCGATGTGGTAACGGGGCTGTAGTCGGTACGGAAGTCCGCATCAATGGCTTCAGTGGCCAGATAGTGCGCCACGTGCGCCCATCCATCACCACCCTTGGCCCACACCCACAGGGCGCTGAAATATTCTTGGGTGAGCCCATCACGCACCAGGTGTTCCGGGCTCTGCTGCGCGGCAAAGAAGCTGCCTATGCGCCTATCATCGGGGGTCTTGCGGATGCCCGCTTTGTGGTTGGAATTCATTATGCCGTTGAAGCATATTTCGCGCGTCACTTTGTCCACGCCCTTCTGCTCAATCTCCAATGTCTCCTGCGTCACCATGGGCTTGATGGTTTCCCACATCGTGCCGTAGTCATCGGCAATCTTCACATCTTCGAGCGCCAAGAATAGGCACCCGTACAGCGACGCGTTGAAGTTGCTATCAATGTTTTTTGGCGTGGGGCTCTGCGTGTACCGCTGGCCGATGCAGTACGCCATGGTGGCACTTATGAATGATTTTCCGTTGCCGGGGACGCCCTGAAGGAACGGCCACCACATGCACTTCTCGCCCTTCCGCTGCACCATGAACTTCAGGTAATTGAGTAATACCCGCCAATCATTGGGGAACAGTATAGCCAGATGACGCAGGAATGGTGTGACATCTCCCGGGATGGCACGGATGTCAACCGGCAGCCATGAATTAATCCACCGCAGCCCGTCGCGCACCTTGATGTTGCCAGGTGTCTCGCGCGGGTCGAAGTACATGCCCCCACGCGGGGTGAGGATGTACACCCCCGACTTGGTGAACGCATCCCACGGGGAATCCGTTGGCTTCTGTCCGTCAGAGTGCATCGAGAAGATACGCCCGCTGCTGTAGGTAACATCAAATCTCTGTTTATCTAGCCCAATGCCGTTTGGCGTCATTACCTGGTGGATGTCCTGCACATACACGCAGCCCTCGAAAAAGGCAGCCATGTTGGCTGCGTGCATGTACGTGCCCGGCTCAACTGCGGGGGCTTCGTACTGTACTGCGGCCGGTACCGGTGGCGCTCCGGGCGCAAGCCCCGTGGCGTCGGACCCACCCATAATTATGGTTGCGGCCAGCCCATCCTGGCCCATCGCGGGCGGAGGTGGAGGGGCACACGCTTCCACGGATTGTGCTTCCCATGGTGGAGGGGGGACCATCGACGCAAGCGCGGCCACTGGTTTATTGCGAGATGGACCGGCAAACGTCTTTTGGCGGGCCACGGCCTTGAGTATGGTGCCACGTAGGTAGACGTCACGCTGTTCCCATTTATCACGGTTGAGGCTTGACGCCACCATGAAGTTCTGCATGCGCTCACAATCATTACCAGTCCAAAAAGCAAGATGATTGGCCAATGCCAGGTCTGCGCTGGATTCGTCATAGGGTGCCTTTGATGTGGGGTTGGGAGGTAGATGCCTGCCGAGTACAGCCGCGTTGGCGTTCCATAAATCCGCGAAGGTGACAGCGTTGCCAAATCGCGCGGCCATGCTCTTTGACTTCAGGGCCTTTTCTAATAGCGTGGCGTCATCCGTGTCACCAGCCCAATCGGGGTGCGGCCGGTCCGTCCACTCGCCCGGTGCGGCCTCTTCGTCGGTCTTCTCGAAGTAGTCATGCGCGAACTGGTGAAGCTGCGCCGTCGCATCGTGCGTGATGTCCCCCACCGCGTTTGTGCCAGTCAGCGCGATAAATCGCAGTTCCGTGTATAGCTCGATGTGCAGCGCCGTATTCTTGGACTTATGTAGAGGCGGGGCGCCCGTGTAGCTGCCGAAGATGTGGAGGCCCGTGCCGCTCACGCTCACTTCAACGAAGCACCCACCAAAGCGCGTCAGGAATGCTTGAGCGAGTGGTGACCATTCACCATTGACAAGGGCGCCATCTATGTCCACACAAAAGATGCCACAGCCCGTGTGGATGACGATGCCATACCCATACGGGTGGCCCAGCACTTGCGCCCACGCCACAGCTTCGTGGGCGTACATCCACGTCAAGGGGTCTTGAGCGTTGCTATTCCAACCCGTTGCCGGGTCCACGGGCACCTTGTCGGTTTTCCCATTCTCTTTGGGCACCAACTTGTACACGATGAAGCAGCGCCGCTCAGACAGAGCGGTCAGCATGGGATTCACTTAAGCCGCTAGGCTGGCCAGGGCTTCCGCGCGTCGCTTCTGTTCCAATCGGCGGGCAGTCAAATCACCGGCCACCAGGGCTTGCGAGATGATGACGTTGTTGCCGGTGCGGATGGCTTCTAGGACCACCGCCTTGCGCAATTCCTTCATGGTGCCCCAATTGCTGTTGACTGTGCCCATGCCAATCTTCAGTTTGGCCGCAATGTGGCGCTTGAGTACGTTTTGGTATCCGAGTGTTTCAGACAGTTTGACCGCTGCGGCCAGGATTTTAGCTTTATACAAGGTAGGATTCTCCGGTTGGTTGATTAAGATACCATTGACGCTGCCGTCATGGCTACAGACTTCCGGGCCCGGTGACTATTGCAGCATCGCCCCCGTGTGTGTTAATGAGCGCAGCCCACTTCAGTTGCGCTTGTTCTTCGGGCGTGTTCCGCCAGTGCCACGTGGCGTGCTTGACTTCGCGGCTTATGAACTGCGCCAGCACGGTGCCGACATCCGCGGCCACTATTAGCTTCGAACGGAAGCCGATTAGGTCCGCGCTTTTCACAGCAGCGTTCATGGCGGGCGTGTCATTGGCCAGGCCATACCGCACGAAGCTGCCTGTGTCGGTGGTGCAGGCGCCAACGTTATTGCGGAACAGATAGACATTGCGCCGTTGTGCCGCTTCGAGCCGCACCAGGGATTGCTGGCGGGACTCGCTGCCGTCATCGACGGTGGGCGGGATGTATGCCGTGGATGTGGCCAGGTCGCGCAGCGCGTCGATGGATATACCCCACTTGGCTGCCCATTCCAGCAACGTCACAAGCAACGCTCCACTCGCACATTGGGCCAGTGCCACACGAAGGCAGCCGCGTGGACGATGCTAGGAGCCATAAGCGAATAGGTGAATCCGCTGCCGATGTTGAAGGATACGGTGACTTTGTAGCGCTTCATTGTCCGTACACCATCTTGGTTAGGAATATAGATACACAGGAGCCAGCGCCCCCACCGAACACGCAGCCGAAGAATGCGGGCCAACTCCGGTTGTCTGCGTTCTCAATGAATTTTTTGCCTATGGTGAAGTTGAAGCCGCTGATAAGCATATCAGTGACAAGGGTGCCAATGTAGTTTCCCTGCACGTAGGCCCGGCCATTGGCCACTAGCATGCCGTACAGCGCGAATTCTACCGCGAACCAGAAAGCAAATACGCGTAGCTGCCTCATTTACGCAGCCACATGTTATAAAAACCGCGGATACTCATGCCGGTGTAGATAAAGGTCATAGCAAATATTCCCCACTGATGCGCTGCAAAAGTTGACCACATCCAAAAAGGCTGACCCAACAATCCGAACACCGGACCCCATCGGCGCATCTTTGGCCGGTGGTCATTTAGCATATAGGCTGCGGTTACGCTAAATACCAAGATACCCCATTGGCTCATGCGGTTTTCTCCGTGATGTTATTGGCTAGCAGGTCAGCCCTGATGCGCGCCTCAAGGTCGGCTGCGTCTCTCACACCTAGCGCGTGGGCTGTGGCCACGTCGGTGCCGAATTTAAAATAAAACCTTTGATACCCTTCGCGCTCGCCCCGTCCCTGGTGTACCTGCCAGCCCTGCCACAATTGCCAGGCAGCGCGAAGCGCGGCCTGTGCGTCTTGCCGCTCTGCGTGGCGTTTGCGCACGGACTGTGCCACCACGTTGTCCGCACCATAGGGGATGACAGCCGGGCTATCTATGCGGGCAATCTCCCCGCGCAATGCCGCCAACGCTGCCGGGTCCAACTCCACCAAATCACCTTCTACCTGGTCAGGTGTACCACGGCGCTGCGGGGGTGGCTTGTGGCCGCACTCCGGACAGCCCGGCAGCACCACCTGGTATGGCTTCAGGAACGAGGGGCAGGCTTCATTGAGGCATGGACGCAGCGGTATGGCATCGTCCATGGTTCCGCGGTTGCGGCGCTCGCGTCGGGTCAGCTTGTAGCTTTGCTCCACGTCGGGCAGCCCGTGGCGCCGGTAGTTGTTCACGTGGTCAATGATGATGGCCGTGGGCTTCACGCTGGCTGCAATGAGCGCCAACCGCTGCTGGTCAGTGTAGCCGCCCCACTCTTTGTTCTGTTGATCCGTGACCATGATACGCAGGCCGCGGCCGAACTGCTGCGCGTACAGTTGGAAGCTCGCAGTGTGGCGGGCCATGCTGATGACTTCGACAGCGGGCACGTCTACGCCTTCACCCAACACATCGACGGAAACCAGTTGAAGTATCTGCCGCGCACGGAACTGGCGCATAAGCTGGCCGCGCACGAATAGTGGAGTTTTGGCGGTGATGATTTCCGCGGGGATGCCCTGCGCTCTGTATCCCGCTGCAATCTCCGTGGCTGCCTCGATGTCCACGGCAAAGGTAATGCCGAGTTTGCCCGCGGCGAAGCGCATATAGTGCCCCACCACGTCACCCACAATAGACTTGTTGCGGTGGATGGCCTTGCGCAGACCAACGGGGCTATACTCGCCTGTACCGGTGACATGAACGTCACTCATGTCTGTGGTGTCTTCGGGCGCTACCAGCCGATAGTCACATAAGAATCCGCGGCTTATTAGCTCGCGCCCGTGCGGCCCCAACACCAGCCGGTCCACTAGGCCATCTGAGTCACGGCCTAAGCCCTTGCCGTCCGCGCGGTAGCAATGCGCCGTGGGGAATAGGCCACGCACGTTGGGTTGGAACATACCCATGGCTGTGCCCCACTTGTTATCCTTCAAAACGTGGTGGCCTTCATCCTGCACCACCACCGCAACCTGCTGTAGCCAGCGGTCAGTGGTGTCATGATTCAGCAGCGTATCGACACCGGCCACACGCACCGGAGCGCGCGGGCTGTAGAAGCTGCGGCCGTGCATCTCCATTTCTAGCTGAATAATTTGCTTCTGAATCTGCGCGGGGGCAATGATGCCATGTTGTACTTCTTCACGGTTGAGGGCCAGCGCCGCTTGGCCGACTAATTCTTGGCGGTGCGATATGAGGCAGGCCGGTTGGTCCATCTCGCGCACAATATCGCTAAACACAACAGTCTTGCCACCACCCGTGGCCATGACCGGCATGACCACGCGCGCACCCTCATGCCAGGCCCGGTATATATCGGCCTTTAGGTCAAATTGGAAATCACGAAGCATTGCGGGTAAGTACCATCCCAAAGAGAGTACCGACGATGAAGCACAAAGAGCCCGCTATATACAATAGGCCAGGGACGTATTTAATCATAGGTTGGGCTCGCGAGTTGACAGGGGCGTCATGGTGTTCTATCGTGCGCTCCACGTCAACCCCCACCCCCGGAGAATTTGCACATGCAACTAATGATTGACACCGCTGCGGACACTACCACCTTGATGCGTCGCGCTGCCCAATTCCTTATCACCGAAGCCGACGCACGCGACGCGGACGAATCCACCCCACCAGCCTTCCGCATTCCTGCATTGACGCCAGCCGCACCAGTACGCGAAGCGGCGCCCGTCATTGATACGGCTGCTGTGTTCGCCAAGAAACCGGCCGGGCTCGATGGTCACGGAGAAACAAAGACCGCGGCACCTGTCATCCTGACAGATGTGGCCCCGGTGCCCATCCCCGTTGCCCCGCCTGCACCGATTGCCATTGTTCCGGCTGCCCCCGCGGCACCGGCTGCCCCCGCCGAGTACGATAGCGCAGGCATTCCGTGGGATGCGCGCATACATCAAACGGCTAAGGGCAAAAAGACTGATGCCACGTGGAAGCTAAAGAAGGGTTTGGACCCGTCCATCGCCACGGCCGTCATGGCTGAACTGCGCAACGTGACGCCAGCCGCCGTTGCCCCGCCCCCGCCCGCAACCGCTCCGGTGGCACCCCCACCGCCTGCGACGGATACCAGCAGCATTGCAGCAGTACCGGGCACACCGGCTCAAGGGTCGGTGACAGCGTTCCGTGAGTTGATGCAGAAGATTACAGCCAACACCAACACCGGCAAGCTGACCAATGACGAAGTGGACGCGGCCTTGAAGTCCGTGAATCTGCCGCCACGTCAATTGATTAGCCTGGTGCAGAACCCGGACAAGGTAGGTGGTGTCGCCGCCTATATCGACGCGGTATTGGCTGCCAAAGGGTGATCTTCGACAAGACACAACCGGTGGAAATCCGCCCCCGCTATGATTTTGGCGGGGGTGTGATTCTCCAACGCGTCAGCGCCACGTGTTACAAGCCCATCAATGTTTTTGGTGAGCCCGCGGGGCCGATGGTCCGCGCTGAATTGGTGGTGTATGAATCCACCCTGTCTGCACAACTTCAGCGGAGCAAATTTTGCCCAAGATAACCGACAGTATCCGCGCGTGGAGATGGGTCAAGCGAGTGTGGCCCAACACCGTCCACCGCAGTGAGAATGACTTGGCTGTCAACTCCACACGGCTGGTGCAAGCGCTTCAGGTCGCATACATAGCTGGCCTGAAGGCGGGGCGCCGCGAAGTGAACCCATGAACGCTGCCCACTTCTCCGAGTGCAGCCGATACCGCTACTGGTTACAACGCGACATCAGCCCTCCCACGGAACGCATACGCTCGCGCTGCCTGTGGGTGATGTTGAACCCGTCCACGGCAGACTGCACGGTCAATGACCCGACAGTGGGGCGCTGCATGGATTTCACGGCCCGGTGGGGATATGACGATATGGAAATCGTCAACTTATTTGCCTACCGCTCCACTGACCCCAAGATGCTGCTGCTACCAAAGATCAAACCCATAGCCATTGGCCCGGAGAATGACGCATGGATACGCCAGCGTGCGGCACAGGCTGACATTGTGATATGCGCTTGGGGTGCTCACAAATTCGTGAGGGAGCGCAGCGTTGACGTGCGCGCCATGCTGCGAGTAGTGGCGCCCCCGTACTTAATTGGTTGCATCGGTCGCACGAAAGATGACTACCCCAAACACCCACTGTATGTTCCCGGGAACACTAAATTGGAGCACTTCGCATGACGTTGGAACGTGAACACACCCGCATTGCGCCTAGCTCGCTGCACATCACCACACCGTGCCCGGGTTCCGTGATTCTGTCCGAAGCCATGCCCGAACTGCCGCGCACCGAAGAAGAAGCCGAAGGTGACGCAGCGCATTGGGTCGCGCTGTGGGCCGCGTATCATCAGCTTGAGTTGACAAGCCTGGCAGGTCAGACCGCACCCAACGGTGTGGAAATCACGGATGAAATGATTGACGGCGCGTTACTCTACGTCGAGACGGTGGGCGAAGCTCCGGGCGCCGGTGAAGTGCAATTGGCCATCCCGCGCATCCACTCAACAGAGTGTGGTGGCACACCAGACTGGTGGACGTGGACGGTAGCCGCCAAAGTGCTGCGCGTGATTGATTACAAATTTGGCTTCCGCTTCGTTGAAGTGTGGGAGAACCACCAATTGGTGGCCTACGCTATCGGGCTCATGGATTTCCTAGGGCTCACGGAAGAAGACTGTGTGTTGGAACTGACGGTGGTGCAGCCCCGCAGCTACCACCCGGATGGCCCGGTGCGCACGTGGCGTGTGGCGCCCTCGAAGCTGCGCGCATTCGTGAACACCATGCACCAAAGCGCTGTGGAGGCATTGAGCCCGAATCCGTCCACACATACCGGAGCGCACTGCCTAGATTGCAAAGCGCGGTCTGCATGCCTCACGTACCAGCAGGCCACGGGCGGCATCATGGATTACATCGGGAAGGCCCAACCCAACCTGCAAACCCCGAACGACATAGGCCGCGAACTGGCCTTGGTGCAGGATATGCGCCAGCGATTGAAGGGCCGTGAGACGGGCTTGGAGGCCATGGCGGAACACTTCGCGCGGCAGGGCAAGGCCATCCCTGGCTTCTCAATGCAGTCCAAGGCCGGGCGTCTGAAGTGGTTGGAAGATACCAACGTGGCCGAAGTGGAAGGCATGGTGTTGGCGCTCACGGGGCAGTCCGCATTGAAGCCGCCCGCGCTGCTCACACCAACGCAAACTAAAAAATTATTCAAGAAGGTTGACGCGGTTGTCATTGACGGATACGCTAATCGACCGAACGGAGCCATGGCGCTGGTGCGCGATAACATGGCCAAACTGTCCCGCATTTTTCAAAAGTAGGAGAACCCCAGTTGAGTACCCCCAATAATCGTTTAGAAATTCTTTTCCCAACCGGCCGCTATGTGCAAGGCAGCCTGACGGAAATGCAGACCACCGACGCGGACGGCAAACCGCTGGTGGTGAAGAACGGCCCCAACGCTGGCCAGCCGACAGAGCGCAGCTTTTTTGCCCTGGCCATCAAGAAGGGCGCGGAAACTCATTGGGGCCAAACCCCGTGGGGCATGCAGCTTTGGAACGCAGCGGCAGCGGCATGGCCACAGGGTCAGAGCGGCAGCCCGTCGTTTGCCTTCAAGGTCGAAGACGGTGATAGCGTCATACCGAACACCAAGGGCAAAAAGAATTGTGACCGTACCGGCTTCCCCGGCAATTGGATTTTGAACTTCGGCAGCGGCTACCCGGTCAAGGTTGTCAACGACAGCGGCACCGTGGCACTGTCAGAAGCGCAGGCCAAGCAAATCAAGTTAGGCCATTACATTCAGGTGTTTGGGTCCTACGTGACCAACGACAGCGCATTGAAGCCCGGTATGTATCTCAACCACATGGCTGTGAGCTACCAGGGTTTTGGCGAAGAAATCCACATCGGTATCGACACCACAAGGGTGGGCTTCGGATCGGGTGCCAAACCCGCTGGCATGTCCGCTGTACCGGTTGGTGGCGCTTCCCCGGCTCAGATGGCTGCCGCCGCTGGTGCGCCTCCCCTGCCAGGTATCCCGCCGCTTCCGGCCGCGGCTCCTGCCATCCCCACGGGCATCCCGCCATTTGCGGGTATCCCTGGCCTGCCGCCCACTGCTGTTGCCCCCGCGGCGCCGTTCGTGCAGCAAGCCGCAGCACCGCCCCCGCCAGCGCCACCGGCACCCCCGGCCGCTGACCCCGTGACCACCACGGGCATTGCATACGCGTCCTACATCGCCCAAGGGTGGAGTGTGGCGCAAATGAAGGCCCAAGGCGTAATCGCCTAATGGCGGGCAATCCACGCGCGAGCCGCAACAGGTGTGTGAGCCCGGGGCCAGGTGGCGCCCCGTGGTTCAACACCAACGTGGAGCGGCAGCGCAAGCGCAACAAGGCGGCGAAGGCATCGCGGAAGAAAAACAGGTGCCGAAAGTAACGGTATATAGCCTGAAGTGCCAGTGCTGCGGGTGGTTGTGGACTGCCCGCAGCGTTGACATTGATGTCAATGAGGGGCCGACATGCCCCAAGTGCCAAGCTGTGGACCCAACGACAGAAGCAAAACAACAGGTGACGGAGCGCGCATAGTGTTAGCAGGTCAGCAGTTTGCCGTGGGGCCTGGTATAGCCACGGTCACTGCGGATTTCGATTTTGAAACCTTAAGTTTCGCAGGCTTCTTGTGGGTGCAGGAGCCCGATGACGGCCTAGCGCCGCGCAAGCCGGGCCGGTGGGAATCGTTGCCAGGCTTCAGCAATCAGAAGCGCGGCCTGAAGGCCGTGGGTGTGCGGCCCTACGTGGAGCACGAAACATTCCGCCCGCAACTGTTGGCCTATGACCTGAAGGATGGCACGGGCTCACACCAATGGGAGTGGGGCACGCCCTACACGCCACTAGAACCACTCTTTGCGCACATCCGCGCTGGCAAGCTACTCGAAGCCCACAACGTCGGATTTGAGTGGTCCGTGTGGCAATACTACTGCGTGCCGGTGTTGGGTTGGCCCGCGCTCAATCCCAACCAGCTACGATGCAGCGCCGCGAAGTCACGGGCCAACGCCTACCCGGGCGCCCTGGCCGATGTCGGGTTGGTGACACGCATATCAAGACAGAAAGACCCCGCGGGCGAAAAGCTCATGAAGCTCTTTAGTATCCCGCGGCAGCCCTCGAAGAAAGACCCGCGTGTAATCACGCAGCCAAGCGAAGCGCCCGAAGAGTGGGCCGCATACAAACGCTACAACATCCGTGACATTGAAGCCGAAGCCGAAGTGAGCTTGAAGAGTCCGGATCTGTCGCCGTTCGAATTGGCCGTGTGGCAGGCTGACCAACGCATCAATGACCGTGGCATTCAAGTGGACATCGCCGCGGTTGAAAACTGCATAGCGATTGTTGAACAAGCCTATGAGAAATACGGCAACGAATTCCGCACCATCACGGGTGGCATAGAGCCTAGCGAACTGCAACAGGTTTCCGGGTGGATGTCGGCCATGGGTATCCATTCCTATGGGATGGACGAAGAGTCAATATCCATGCAGATGGAAGCCATGCGCGAAGCGTGCTTGGGTGAGTTGGGCGCCATGACGCAACACGCGCGCGCTGTGTACCGCGTGCTGGAACTGCGTCAGATGCTATCGAGCGCCAGCGTTAAGAAGCTGTATGCGCTGCGGGCATCGGTTGACAAGTACGGCAGGGTGCATGACCTGTATATGTACCACGCGGCCCGCACAGGGCGTGTGACCGGCATGGGCGTGCAGCCCACCAATCTGTACAAGGGCACATGGAACAACATAGCCGACATCGAGCGAGCGTTGGAAATCATCAGCGCCCGTTGCCTTGAGTTGGTGGAGTACGAGTACAGCCCGAAGCTGTCCGCACTCGATGTGGTCAACAACTGCCTGCGCTCGCTGTTCATCGCGGCGCCCGGAAAAGTGCTCATATCGTCGGATTACTCCGCGATTGAAGGCGCTGTGGCCGCGGCGCTGGCGGGCTGCGAGTGGCGCCTAGATGTCTTCCACACTCACGGCATGATTTATGAGGCCAGCGCCGCGCGCATCGTGGGTGAACCCTTTGAAGCCTTCGTGCAGCACCGCCTGGCCAGCGGCGGCGAAGTCACCCGCGTTGACGGCAAGCTCATGGGCATCAAGGGTGGCAAGCACCACCCAATGCGCAATAAGATAGGCAAGTTTGCCGAACTGTCGTTGGGTTTCGGCGGGTGGATAGGGGCCATGAAGGGCTTTGGCGCCGACGAATTCTTGAGCGAAGAAGAGATGAAGCACGCCATTCTGGCTTGGCGTGATGCCTCCCCGGAGCTTCCGGAGATGTGGGGTGGACAGAGCCGCGGACGATTCCAAGACGCCCGCCCGGAACTGTTCGGGCTCGAAGGCTGCATGGTGTCCGCGGTGCTCAATCCTGGCCAGGCGTTCTATTACCGCGGGATAGGCTACCAGACCCACGGAGACGTGCTGTATTGCGTTCTGCCGTCCGGGCGCATGCTCACATACCATGAACCCCGGTTGGCGCCCTCCACGCGGCCGTATGCGGCACCGTGGGAACTGGAATTGACCTACAGCGGTTGGAACAGCAACCCTATGGCCGGGCCGCTTGGTTGGGAGCGCATGAAGCTCTACGGCGGCAAGGGCTTTGAAAACGTGGTGCAGGCCGTCGCGCGGGACATCCAAGCCAATGCGGTTGTTAAGCTCGAAGCCACCGGCTACCCGGTGGTGATGCAGACGTATGACGAAGTGGTGTGTGAAGTCAGCCAGACCGATGTCATCAACCGTGGGCTGTCGATTGAAGACCTTGAAGGCATCATGATGGAGCTACCCGCATGGGCGAAGGGTTGGCCGATCAAAGCCAAGGGCGGCTGGATGGGCCAGCGATACGGGAAGTTTGATTGATACCCGTGTCAATGTTACTGTGGCACCAGGTGTCCATGGTGGTACGGTGTCCTAAAATCACATACCCACTGTTGGGCCTAGCTTCGAGCCTACCCGCAGAACCATAAAGCCCACGCGGTGTGTTGCGGTCTTGAAGCTAGGCGCCATCTGAAGATTCTATGCGTTGGTAGTCGGGTAGCCGGGCGAACCTAGGATAACGGCCGGTGAGAGGGCGATAAGGGATTAATGGGGGTTCGATACCCTCCCAACGTACCCTTTAGAACGGATCAACCAGGTTGGTGATGTAGGCTTGCCAATCAGCCTTGGTGAAAAAGTGCTCTTCGCGCAAGTCTTTGTTGTCTCCGTCCCACGCGACCCGTCCGAACTTCGACACAGCAAACCAATATTCGAATGCGCCCACGTTGCCCATGCCTTCCATCAGCAGCGCCGCGCGCAGCGTGTCGTCAGCATAATCTTTGCCCCGGGTTCGATCACCGCCATAGAGCCAATCGTGGAGCGCTGCGGGGCGACGTGACAGCCCGATGGGGCTAAGGTTGGGCAGCCAATCAAGCATGTGGGGAATGCTGGCCAGGTCGGTCAGGAAACCCACCGGCACCGTAATGGTTTCCGCGCCCGTGTCCCAAATGAGCGGCGCCCCGTATCTCCATAGACTGGGGCGCCCATTTATCGCAATTAAATTCAGGTCAGTCTTGAACACTTACCCGCCGCTGGCGACAATCACCGAATTGAGAATGACGGCCACAGCCGCTTGAGCTTGCGCCAAGTCCGGGTTGTTGCCGATCTTCGCGGTAATAGCTGCGCTTAAGGCTACTTCAAGAATCTTAGCCGCTGCCAGGTCGGCTGCGGGCAATCCTGACTTTGCGATGGCATCGTCCACCAGGGCCGATATAGCCGCCAGCGAGCCCGCCACGCCTGTATCCGCCAGCAATGCGGCCTTGGCTACCTTGTTGATCTGTGCCGCGGGTACGCCCTTCTGCTCTGCTGTGGCCACTGCCACCAGTACCACCGCGTCCACGATGGGCTGCGCTTGCGGGGACCCGAAAAACGATTGGACAGAAGCGCACGCGCACAGGGCCATTACGACCACGGCTGTCAAAAATAAGGTCAAATATTTCACTTAGGATTCTCCGGGGTGGTTGGGGGAACTGGTGCAGCGGCCACGGGCGCCGCGGGCACTCCCTTGTCCGACAACGAATTGGTGGTGATGGCCCGGCAAGCAACCATCAGCAGGCCGCTGACTGTCAGCGCGAGCTTGAGCGAGCGGTCATGAAGGCCAAGGGCCACAAACGTGTCTTGGCTCAACAGCGGGGCAAGCTGCCCTAGGACAACCAGTACGCCACCCACCCACACGGTGATGGACTTCGCGGCGCCTTTAACGGTGGTGTTCATTACATGACCCCATGGTATGTGACGCTGAAGTGGTCAGCATCGACAGAGTGGAAATAGTAGCCCGCGCAACACAGGGGGTCAAGCGTGAGCCAATAGTCAGCCAAGGGCTTGAACGCTGCCGGGTCGGTAATCCATTTGCCAACCTTGTCAAATAGGTTGAAATCTACGGCGAGGCGTTGAATGTGTAGGCTATTCGCGATCCCGGCGCCGCTGGCCGCGTTTGCGGCGGCCTGTGCGGGTACCCGCCATGTCTCGCCCCACGTAAGGTCGAGCCCTTGCGTAGCGGCCCATGCGATCAATTCGGACACGAGCAACGTATGCAGGACTTGCCGCGCGTGAAGCGAGCGTGGGTCCGTGTCGGGATGCGCGGGGCTATACGGCGGGTTCATTTCGGGAGCCTACTTGCGAGGTCGAATAACTTGGAGTTGACTAGCTGCAATTCAGTCCGCAACCCGTCCATGCCCCGCGAATTGTCCGAGTGCATTAGCTGCATTGCCGAGGTATATAGATCGCTCGACTTTTGGATCGCAGCCATAATACGGGCCTCACTTTCGACTAGTTCTTTACGCGTCGCATATTCGCCGCTGATTTTCTCGACCTTGCCGTCGAGCTTGCGGTAAACCCAAAACACGAGAGCGCCGAACGCGGCGAACAACCCGTTAACCCATCCTTGCGGAATTTGTGGGAGTGCGTCCATGGTCTATAGCCCGAGGCAAAGAATAATAAACGATTCATCGGTAGCTATGCCAGCGGCGGAAAATGTTTGCACGGCGGCTACAGTAGCGCTCGGAAAAGCTGAAAAATTCGCCCCTATAAGGCCCGACCCCACGGGGGTGACAGTACATTGTGGTGGGGCGGTAAACCCCCCGGATCCCGGCGATAGAGCAATTGCGTAGTTACCGGCCGAACCCCTAGAGGTAAAGCTAGCGCCTACCGATCCGGGGCTTAAGGTGCACCCGCCCGTGCTGCAAATAAACGCCGCGTGAACTGTCAAAAGTCCCGCCAGCGCGCTAATAGATACGCCGTTTACATATAAGCCCGCCGCGTTGAACGTGCCCGCGCCCTTTTTCGTTTGTCCGTTCGTAGTTATGCTCCCGTCCCCCCAAGTGGTGAATAGGTTAGACGTAGCGGCTTGATTCAAAATATTTAGCGGGAAATCCGTGCTAGCTGCGCCGCCTTGAATTAGTAGGCCTTGCTGAGTGCCCGACGTAGCTGCGGTAATTTGCATTGTGTACTGAGACGCTGCGCCGTTTACGGTAAGCCCCACGCCGCTGCCGGGCGCGGCAATCGTGACGTTACCGGACCCCGATATCGTCTGACGCACCGTATGATTTGTGACTAATTGCATCGGGATATTTCCCGTGCCGCCAACATTTAAAACATTGCCGTTGACGCCGCCCGTTATAAAAGACGTGGCATTTACGCCTTGTAGCTCGAATACCTGTGCAACCGTCCCATCCGTCACTTCGTAAAGCGCGCTCGCGCCCGTTCCAGAATTGTTGTTCGTAATAACCTGTGCCGCACCCTGATTTACGTTTGCGGTTATTGTGGCAATGGCCCCTGCCGTGCGGGTAGAGACTATATCGAGCGCAGAAGCGCTTGAAGCCCCGGTAATCGACAGGGCCGTACCGCTTGCTGGCGTGAACGTATGGTTTCCCGTCCACGTGGGGGACTGGTTGGCTGCTGGAACCGGGGACCCCTGATTATATAACTGACCCGCGTTTAACGTTCCGTTGCCTTTGTTTCCGCCGGAAGGTGACGCTAATGTCATGCCGCCATCGCCAAATACATTTAGCAAATTTAGCGTTACAGCCGCATTGTTTATTTGAAATCCGACATCCGAACTATTTGTTCCGCCGTTAATACCTACCCCGAGGGAATTACCTGTGCTAGTGCTTGCGTTCACTACGAGCGAAAAAGCCCCCGGCTGTCCATTCGCTGTAATCCCCGGGCCGCTGCTAGGGGTATACGTGTGGTTTCCCGTCCAATTCGGTGCAATCGCTTGAGACAGCGCGGGCGCCGCGTCACTGCGCATGAACGTAGAGGCCGAACCGTTGACCGCTGTTAGCCCAACGGTTGCGCTCGGGTTCCCCGGTCCTGCGCCCGCTGGCGACGCCCACACTCCGTCGCCGCGCCAGAAGGTGGTGGAGCTTGCCGCGGTGCCACTGTTCAAATTCGTGGTAGGTAGATTGCCCGTAACACCACCGTTGGCCGATGACGCCAGATTGATTGGCAGGATATCCGCAGCCACCAGCGCGCGGAATGTTGGAGCCGCGGCCGAACCCGTGGCCGGTCCGAAGAAGCCCGTGTTGGCCGTCTGCGTCGCGAATGTACCCGTCAGTGTGCCTGTGCTGGTGACAGGCGAACCCGACACCGTGAACACCGACACCGGCAGCGCGAGGGCTACCGACGAAACACCACCGGGCGGGGTGCCCCATGTGCCATCACCACGCCAGAAGGTCGAGGATGATGCTGCTGTACCGCTGTTTAAATTCGTGACCGGCAGATTTCCAGTAACGCCACCAGCGCCAGAAGCGGCAAGGTTGATAGCAGGTAAATCAGCACCGACAATGGTACGAAGACCCGCAGCGCCCGTGCTGCCGTTCGGTGTGGCAAGAAAGCTATTTGCCGTTTGCCCCGTGGCGAAGGTCAGCGCCAAGGTGCCGGTGTTCGTGATGGGTGAGCCCGCCACGCTGAAAACTGACGGCGCTGTCAAGGCCACGCTGTTGACGGTGCCACCACCAGTGCCCGGGGGCGTCGCCCACACCCCATCCCCGCGGAAGAAGGTTGAAGCGCTCGCGCCCGTGCCGCTGTTCAAATTCGTAACAGGCAAGTTGCCCTGTACACACGCACCGGAGCCTAGCTGTAAATTCTGTGAATTCCATGTGCCCGACAGGCCGCAGCCTGGTGAGAACACGTTGAAGGTTTGCGCGTGAGCGGATGCGGCGAAGAGACACGCGGCAATGGCGGGCAGCACCAATGCTGCCAAGACTTGACGTAAAATTTTCATTACGATTGTACCCATAGTGAAAGGTCTGTGGAATAGCGCAAACACTGCGCGTTGTTCGCTACCAAGGTGATGTTGCCCGGCAAGCGCATTTGATTCTGTGCGAGTGAACCACCGTCAAGCCGATTCAACTGCACGTTGTGCGAGCTTGACAGGTTTGTCACCAGTAGGTACTGGTCATCTGGCGGGGCCTCAATACCTGTGAGAATGACATCACCCGCGGTGGGCGTAATATCTAAGTATCCAATCTCCGCGTTAAAGCCCGCGGGGTTGTAGTTGTTGAACGTGCCCGGGGTTTGCGCAAGCTGCAACACGCCCGTGGGGTCGGGCTGCAACGATGTCCAACCGGCGCCACCCGTGTCCGGGTCCGTGACGTTGCTGGCCACCAGGCTTATCCAGAAGCCTATGCCGCTGGCCTTCACCAGCACTGCGCCCAAACCATAGCCGCCAATCGCGGTGGACACGGCCGCGTTGTAGCCAATCGGCATGCCAGTCTGCAATGCCACGCAGTATTGGGATAGCATTTGCAAAACGGCATTCATGTCTGGCCCGGCCATCGGTACGCCACCCAAGGTGGGGTCCGTCATTGTCGATGCGGGGAATCCTAAATCAAACGATGCGCGGCCCAACGCGCCTGTGGTCTTCGGCACCAAGCCACCCGCGTTGATATACGGGGGCACTTGGTCAACACCAAATACTTCTATGATGGGGTTAGTGATGTCAGCGGCCATGTTTAAGTCCCCGTCACGATGTATGAGAACGGCACGGCCGCACCCGTGTTGATGTTGAACCCGAAGCGGTCAAACGCGGTGATGGCATACGTGGCGCTGTTGTTGAGCGGCGACACCACCGGACAGTTGGCCGACGTGGCAAACGGTGTGGGATAGTTGAAGCGGTTGGGGCCACCGGCCAGCGAGCCGGTAACACCATTCTTGATAGCGCTCGATACGCCCAACAGTTGTGCGGCGAATGCTGCGAGTGATTGCCAGCGTACGAAAGTGTCACCGCCTGCGTTCATCACAGCCACGAAGCCCGTTGTGACTGTCTCCACGCCTTGCGCCTGGCTCAAGCGCTGCGCAAAGATGTTGCCCAAGTTGTCGCGTTCCACCAGCGTATTGGCCAGCACCGGCACAGAGATGGGCACCGATAGCGGCGCCACAGCCTGTTGGATGTTCGTGCCATCGCAGTAAATGGGCGTCGGCTGCGTGGGTCCACCGGGCGGGATAGCCACGCCAGTGCCCGCTGCGGTCTTCAGCGTGAGCGTGAAGGCACCCGTGCAATTGTTGATGGCCAGCCACGATTGGAACACCGTGGGCAGCATGATTTGTACGTTGGCGGTGAGCGCACCGGAGAACACCAGGAATTGCTTCTTGGCTTGCGCGGCAGTGAGCACCACGGGGGCATTGGTGAGCCCGGCCACCACCGCATGCCCGTAGGAGTACAGCGGCACCCAACCCGATGGCGCCCCGCCGTCCGGGTCAGTCACGTTGCTGTTGACGATGTTGAGCCACAGGCCACCAGGAGCGCCCGCCGTCGCGTCATCGCTGCCAAGGATGGTGCCCGCGGGATACCCGCCTATGGCCGTCACAATGTCCGTGTTGTACAGCCAGGACTGGCCTGCCTGCATAGCGGCAATGCTCGCAGTGATGGCAAACAGAATACCGTTGAAGTCCGGGCCGAAGGGCGGCACACCACCGGCCACGATGGGCTGCATCGTGTCGGGCGGGAATCCAAGATTGTACGAAGCGGCGCCTGGTGTGGCCGTGGTCAGCGGGATTGGGTTTGTAATCTGCGGGGCCGCTGCGTTTATGGCGAACGGCTCAACCATCACTGGTGGTGTTGTAATACCTGGCATGGTGAAACCTTAAGGCGGCAAATAGAACGGACCGAAGCTCATGGGCACCGCGTTGTTGGACTCACGGAACCCGACGAAAATGCTTGTAGGGATGACCACGATGCTGGCCTTTACGCCAGCGGGACGCGGAAGCACACCACTCTGCGACAATATAGCGAATTCCGTCACAGTAAGCGAGAATCTGAAGGTGTATTGCATCGTCATCACGGCCGCAGTCCACGTATCAAGCACATAGCAGACCCCGCGGCCGGGGAAAAGGTTGCGCAGGATGTTGTTGAGGGCCGGGGCGGTGGTAGCGCTGATATTCGCCAGCGCCTTGGCCAGTATCAACGTGCGGTAGGCCGGGTCAGTCAACACCACGCCATTGGTCAGCACGCTGCCCGGGGTGTTGAACACGCCTTGGCCGAAGGGCTGCACATCGGGCACTATGGCGCCGTCATGGAATCCAAATAGCGGGTTGTCGCCCGGCACCTGCAACAGCCTGCTGATGCCAACAATCTTGCCCCATATATCGAGCCCGAAGCCTTGCGCGGTGTTGACGTTCCACACGGAATCGAAGAAGGCTTGGAAATTTGCCCGCGGGTCCAAGTACGTGTTGACGTTCTGGATTAGCTGCAACAGCGTGGGACTGTTGGCGTATTGGCTGATTATGGTCTGTTCAACGTCTACCATGGCCGTTACACCAGACTGACGCTGATGTCACCCGCGGCCACTGTGGGTTGCTGGTCTATGCCGATAAGCTGCGAAGTCAGCGTGGGCGTGGAGCTTCCAAGCAAGATGCTGATGGTTGACACTTCCGGGCCAATCGTTTGGATGGCGCCATAGAACTTCGAGGCCAGCAGCAGCGAGCCGATGCGCACGCGCGTGGAGCCATCGGCGCCGTTGAAGCTCGCGATGATGGCCGCTTTTACCTGTGTTGCGATGTCGGACGGTAGTGTGCTGCTGTTGGAAATCTGCACCGCAAACTTGATGGGCAATACAGGGGGTGTCTCCCACGTGATGGGATACTCAGGCTGCGGGGGCGAATAGTTTTCGTCAATCACCGTGGCCGTGGTGTTGCCGTTCATGCCGCAACCCAAATCCTTTTTGGTCCAAATGGCGTTGGCGATGTCCTGCGCGGCGCCACCCACCACGGCTACATAGACCGAATGGCGCCCCACCGGGAATGCGGTGCTGCCCATGTTCACTACGGTGTCTTCGG